>Ga0210152_100021_pt1 | contig 114051 bp, 166 predicted proteins | sample Napbiom13C5doseA_FD_187722 | JGI IMG/M metagenome (GOLD analysis project Ga0210152, IMG submission 187722) | Groundwater microbial communities from S. Glens Falls, New York, USA - Naphthalene biodegradation metagenome 13C5doseA (SPAdes) (version 2) ...
TTGTGCTGAGCATGGCCGCCTACAACCTCGTGCGCATGCGTTCGCTGGGACAAATCCGTCCGCAGTTGCAGTAATCGCGGCAATGAGGCCGGAAACGGTCGCCAAATCAACGAAAAAGTCGGTGAAGTGACGATCAGCTTCCGGATTGTGAAAAATAGCGAGCCCATCAGCCTTGCAGAGGGAAGCTTCGCTTTTATGCGGCTAGTACTTCAGCAGCCTGTTAGGAAAGGTTCGGGGTGCAGGCTGCTATTCCGTGTAGCCATGCGCGTCCAGCCATTTCCTGGCTGCAGCGAAATCCGGGACCTCCGCCAATACTTGAATGGCTCCCCGGGGGCGAGATGGCATGCGCACGATGCTTATCCCATCGCCCTCCATCATCGTCACGGGGCAATCGCGGGTTTTCCGCCACCAAGCTAGCTTCTCGACGAAAAGGCCGCCGCGGTCCCCAAAACCCACTATACATAATGGATCAGGGTACTTCGCCCGATCAGTCTCCGCCCTCGGGGTCCCCTTCGCCTTCACCGACCGCCCGATAGCGCGGCCCTGGCATCCCGGCATCTGCTGGCCACGTTCCGGGATCGCTCAAAATGCGCCGACCATGAGGCATAAATGCCTTTTGCGGCACATTTAAACCCCCTCTAAATTTTACGCCGTGCTTTTCTGTGTGCTTGATAATCTTTCTTATCAAGCACGCAGAAAATAAGGTACGGGTCACCTAGCATCCCGCACACGCCACGGCCTATAATGTGACCCATTCGCGCGTGTACTGGGCCAGCGCTGGGCTGGCGGGCCGCGCGGTGTTCCTGACAGGGGTCCCCATGGCTGAAGTCGCCACCTCCGTGCTTGTGCAACGCCCGCTGCTGGCGGACATCCAGATGCCGTTCGAAGGCGATCTGCTGGAGCGCGGGCCGGTCGCTCATCGGCTGACCGCCTACCTGCAGCGCCTGCAGGTAGGGGCCGTGATCGCAATCGACGCGCCCTGGGGTGAAGGCAAGACCTGGTTCGGCCGGCACTGGGCCAAGAAGCTGGATGTCGATGGCCACCGCCTAGCGTTCATCGATGCATTTGGGCAGGACTACGCGGAAGATGCCTTCATGGTGTTGTCGGCGGCAGTCCTTAAGCTTTGTGCCGAAGACACCACAACGACCGAGAAGGTTAAGCGCGGCGCAGGCGAAGTGATGCGCGCGTTGCTGCCGGTCGCAACGAAGGCGGCCATCCATCTCGCCGCCACCGCCGTCGGCGCCGGGGCGGTGGTGACCGCCCTCAACCAGGTAGCCGACCTGAGCGTCGAGGCTGATGAATTCGCGTCGGTCGCCAAGCAGGCCGGCGACAGGGCGGGTGACGTTACCGCCGAGTGGGTGAAACGTCGTCTCGGTCAATGGGAGGCCGAGCAGAAGAGCGTGGAAGGGTTCCGCCAGATCCTTGCGGAGTTTGCCAAGCGGACGTTCAAGGATACGGGCAAGCCCGTCGTCATCGTGGTGGACGAACTCGACCGCTGTCGACCCGCCTTCGCCGTGGCGCTGCTGGAGCGCATCAAGCATTTCTTCGACGTGCCCCACCTCGTGTTTGTCCTGCTGATGAACCGCGATCAGCTGGAAAAGGCAATCCGTGGGGTATACGGAGCTGAAACCGACGCTGCCGCCTATCTGGGGAAATTTCTCCATCTGTCGCTGCAACTGCCCAAGGCACGTACGCGCGAGGTCACCACCGAACACCCCACGCGCCGATTTATCGAAGCGGTCATGACGGAACTGGGAGTGCCGAAGGGAGAGTTCGCCCCTCACTTTGCGGCCTGCGCCGTCTTCTTCAATCTGTCCCTACGTGAGATCGAGCGAGGTTGCACACTGTTCGCGCTGACGGACGGACGCCAGGAGATGCTGCGTGCCTATCTGATTGCCCTGAAGCTAAGACGACCCGATCTCTATCATGGTTTGCGCGATCCGCTGCACGCTGATGATGCGCACCAGAAATGCCTCGCCGTATTGGAAGAGGAGGCGACCATGCAGGTCCGGATGGAGAGCCGGCACTGGCAAAAGCCTGTCGCTCTGCATGAAACGGGTTTTTCCGGACCCTATTTGAACGGCCTAGCTCACTTCCATGGGATTTTCGTGGGTCGCCCTGGCTCCAGGACGGAGGAGGAGGACCTGCATGCCAAGCAGACTATGGATCGTGTATTCGGTCATAGCGATCGGGAACGCGCGTTCGCCCGCGCATTGAGTGCCATCGACCTGGACGTCCAGTAACTTGCGACGGCTCCCGTCCGACGCAAACCACCACCACAACCCATGGCCTTCCGCGACCCTCAAACGCTGCAGCAACTGACCCGCGCTCACTTTCACGCCGCCGCCGCCGCCTGGCAGGCGGGGCGGCGAGCGGCCTCGCTCCGTGCCACTACTGACTGGAACGTCGAGATCAACGGGAGCTGGTATCCCACCAAGGCGATCACCGGCGTCGCCCATGAACTGGCGGGCTTTGGCGAACTGACTCGCGAAACGCTCGCCGGGGATGCTGCCCGCCGCCGGTTGAAGGCGCTTGGGTTCGAGCTCGAGCGCCGCCTGTCCAAGCGTGCCGTGAAAGCTGAGCACGTCGAAGCCGCCGCCCGCGACCTGCTTGCTGCCGGCCAGACCGAAGCCTACGAATTCCGCGGCAACCGGTGGCTCGTGCAGGTTGGAGATCACTGGTACGGATACCGGAATCTGGTGCGCCGGGCCGCTCATTGGGCCGGCCTGCCGGAGATCCGTGATACGAACCTCACCGAACCACAGGGTAGCCTCTGGCGCGATCGGTTGCGCGAGCTGGGCTTTCGCCTCAGCGGCGAGGAGTACGAAGTGCCGGCGATCGCGCCCCGCGCTGAAGCCACCGCAGAAGACCTGACAGTGGACGCCGTGCGCGCCGGCGCCGCGGCCTGGGATGCCAAGGACGCCGCATTCCAGCAGGCGCATGCCTCCACCGGCTACAACGTCTGGATCGACGGCGAGCCCTATCCGCCCAAGGCGATCGGGCTGCTGGCCGCCAAATCGCTGGGCCTGGCGCCGCCCACCGGATACGGCTACGGCACCATGAACGGGCCGTGGTATCAGAAGTTGGCTGTGCTCGGATTTCCGGTCCTGCGCAAGGGCGAGACGCCGGATGGCGACGGGGATCGGGAAAGCCGAGCCGCCGCGGACGTCGAAGCGGTCAAGGCTGACCGGGCGCTGGACGCTACCACAAAGCAGCGCCTGGTAGACGCACGCCTGGGCCAAGGACGCTTTCGCAGCCAGCTTGAGGGCCATTGGGATGCAGCGTGCGCCGTGACGGGCGTGCGTGTCCGCGCGGTGCTGCGAGCCAGCCACATCCAGCCGTGGGCCGCCAGCAATAATGACGACCGCCTGGACCCACACAACGGCCTGCTGCTGGTGGCCAACCTCGATGCGCTGTTCGACCGTGGACTGATCAGCTTCGCAGACGACGGCACGTTGCTGGTCGGCGAGGGACTGCCAGACGATGCCGTGCGCGAGCTCGGCCTGGGTCAGCTGCGCCTGCGGGATGACGCCAAGGGGGATGCTGCCCGGCGTGCCGCATTCTTGGCTCTGCACCGGGCCAAGTACCGCTACGACGATGCCGCATCAGCCTGAACCGGCCATGGGCGCCGCCGCCATGGAGGCCGTGGAATCAGCCCCGTCCGAGCGAAGCCCGCGCCGGCGGCGGCGCTCCGTCACGCGTCGGCAGCTGCATCGCGGGCATTTCGGATTCCTGCGGGCCATCATCCAGGGGCTGCACGCCCGGGCCATGTGGGAACGGTACCTGATGGAGGAAGGCGAGATTGAGGCCGATCAGGAACTGCTGGCACGCTCCCCGGAGGCCGAGGAGGCCGACATCGACACCGATCCCGCCGCGCACGCCTTCGCCGCCCATCCCAAGGTCCGCCGGGTCACGGCGTGGCTGCGCAGCGAACTCGTCGCCGCCGCGACCCGGGCCCAGCGCCCCGGTACCGCCCGCCGCTTGAAGCTGGAGGCCAGGGACCTCCGGAGGATCGGCCAGAAAGGGCTGGGCCTGCCGTCGCTCGAGGAGTTTGTGGCCGAGACCGGCATGGACGGTTTTGGCGAGTCTGAGCAGCTGGCTGCGTACGAGGAGCGCTACGGCAACGCCCTGAAGCGGGAGTCTAAGCGTGCCCGGATGATGCGCCGCCAGCTCGAAGCGATCGATTGGCTCGAAGAACGCTACGCCCAGCCTGTCCTCACGGGCGACGCCTGCCGTGCGTGGCTGGCCGAACCCCTTGCCGAGCGGCTGGAGGCGGCAGGCGTCCGGACGCTGGCAGATCTACTCGATCGCATCGACGGGCTGGGCGCCGGCTGGGCCCGCGGCCTGCCCGCGATCGGCGCCGGCAAGGCAAGGGCGATCGAAGCCTTCCTGTCCACCCACGCCGAGACGCTGGGCCGGTCGATAGGCAAGCACGTGGCGGTACCGCGCCGCAGGCGCTATGTGCACGAGATGGCCACTGTCGTACCCCGCGGCAAGGAAAACGCCCTGGTCCCGCTAGACAAGCTGGTGCTACCCGCCCATCTGGACGGTCGGGACGGCGCCTACCGCCTGCCGCAGGCCCGCTGCCTGATCAACGCCCACAACGACTATGAGGCCGTGCTGTCCTGGCTGCGCTCCAAACCCGGCCTGGCGCCGGACCGAATCTTGCGCCTCCGGGAAAAGCGGAAGGATGTCGGCACGGGGCAGGGGCCTTATGACTGGCTGCATTACCTGTCGAACACCCAGCGCGCGTACCGGAAGGAAGCAGAGCGTTTTCTTCTGTGGTCGATGCTGGCTCGGGGAAAGCCCCTGTCGTCCATGGACACAGACGACTGCATGGCGTACCGGGACTTCCTGGCTGACCCGCCACAGGAATGGTGCGGCCCGCGCTCGCGCGAGCGCTGGACACCCCTCTGGCGGCCCTTCGAGGGCCCGTTGAATCCCCGCGCCCAAGGCTATGCGATCGGCGTGCTGGCCAACCTGTATGCCTATCTCAACGCCAAAAACTACCTGGACGGCAATCCTTGGCAGGGCATCCACGTGCCGACGAGCGCTAAACCGGAGCTGGACGTAGGCCGAAGCCTGACCGAGGACCAGTGGGCCTTTGTCAAAGGGTGTCTCGCCCGCCTGCCGGCGACGTCCATCCACCGCCGGCTGCGGGTTGCCTTGCCGCTGCTGTACGCGACCGGCCTGCGCCTGTCGGAGGTGGTCGCCGCCAGAACAGACGACCTGGAGTGGGTCAGCCTGGCCCAGCCAGGTACCGGCGAGCGAGAGGAGGGCTGGTGGCTCAGCGTGATCGGCAAGGGGAACAAGCTGCGCCGCGTGCCGGTACCGGATTCCACGGTCGAGACGTTGGGCAAATACCTGGAATCCCGAGGGTTCGCCCCTGATCCAGCCCGGTGCCGCGGTGTGGCGCTGCTGGGCCACGCGACCGACCAGGCGGAACGGGCAGGGAGGTGGGCCAAGGTAGACACGGCCCCCGCCGAGGCGGGATTGGCGGCGACCACGTTGTACCGGCAGATCAAGCGGTTCTTCCAAGCGTGTGCGATGGAGCTGGAAGCAGTCGACCCCCGGGGCGCCACCCGCCTGGCCGCGGCGAGCACGCACTGGATGCGACACACCCATATTTCCCATGCGCTCGCTGCCGGCACACCCCTCGAGACAGTCAAGCAGAACGCGGGTCACGCTTCGCTCGATACCACCAGCCGGTATGTCACTACCGAGGATGCTCGGCGTATGGCGGCAATGAAACGATTCTTTGATGGAGAGAATGCATGACCCTGCTCCTGAACAACCAACAGATGCGGTTCCTCCGGGCCATGGACGATGCCGGCGTGAAGTATCTGGTGATTGGCGGCTGGGCGTTGCGAGCTCACGGCGTCGATCGTCGAACCCATGATCTGGACGTGTGGGTGAGTCGATCGGATGACAACCCGGAGCGGATTCACAAGGTCTTACGCGGCATGTGCGGGCCAGGCGCAGATCGCTTCCTGAGGCCACTGCACGAACCCTTGAAACGGCTGGCGATGCCTGACTCGGCAAATCCTGAGATCGACATCCTGACTTCCATCGGCGATCTGGATTTCGACGCTGTCTACGCCGCAAGCCATATGGCAAACATCGGGACCATGCCGATCCGCGTACCCAGCGCCGCCGACCTATTGCGGACGAAACAAGTCGCAATTGCCTCGACACAGGAGCGCATCGACAAAGCTGAATGGCATGGACGAGAGCTCCACCAGGCCGAACTGCAGATGGCGAAGGACCAGACTGATATCAATCTCATGCAACATAAACTTTAGGACCGCACGCCACTTGGGCAACGTGACAGTCATCCGCGTTCAGCACGCTGGCGCTTCCCTACGTCGAATAGATAGATGGGATCGCGCACTGGCTCAGGCAGGCGGTTTACATAGCTTGGAAGCTTGCGAGGAAACCGGCTAGGATTGCCTCTCTCTAACCACAGGGGAAACCCGTGAAATACGAATACACCTTTATGGACATGACCCGCGCAGTCGAGGGCGAACCCGACACCGCCACCATGCTCCTTCAGATCACCACGGAAGTGCCGGTACCTCACCTGGAAAAGGGCAATACGGTGCGCCCCAAGAACGCACCAGTTGCCTGGCTCGTGGATCGCGTGTCCATGAACCTGGAAAAGCTCGGCGAAGGCGTTATCGGCATCGCCGTCTTCGTAGTTCGCTAAGTCGAAATCAACCGCTCTACCACCACGCGGCAAGATAGGGCGGTGCTGAAGCCTCTCTCCCGATCATGTCTTTTTACTCGCTCGAACTTCCCGTTTTCCAGGAGCTCGCCACCACATCGTCCCCGATGCTGGTAACGGTCGACTCGCCCGAGTGGGCGAGGAACGCGGCAGAGCAATTGGGCTACTATTTCAAACGCGAACTGGGGTTCGATTTTGCTCCGATGGAAGCCAGCGAACGAAGGGGGCATTCCGGCTTTGCGCCATACGAGATCTACCTCTTTCACGAGACCGCTTACGACCTCCTAGAGGAAGACGGTCCCGTTTTTAGTCGCGTATTCGGTGCGTGTGGACTGCGACACGCCACCTTCGAGAACGAAACCGAGCCCCGGTGGGAAATGCAATGGGTATGGCTGCACCCGTTTTTCCGGCATCGCGGCCACCTGGCCAAAGTCTGGCCGTTTCTCCGTCAGCGATACGGAGACTTTCTCATCCAAAGGCCGTTGTCTCCTGGCATGGAAACATTCATCGCCAAACACGATGCGGCTCGCCGCCCGCTTGACTAAGCAGCGCCGCTAGCTGTGTAGAAGTTCACCGGCCAGACGACGTCACGCGTTAGGAAAACAGTCTTTTGAGGAAGAAGATCAAGGGCTGAAAATGGAGGTCCAACAAACAATTGAAGCACCCAATGCTCAAACGAATCAAGCGCTGGTACGTAGGTGAGTGGATTATTGAATCGGGTACCCTAGTCGGCGACACGGCGTCACCCATCTGGCCATCAGCGTACAGGGAGTATCACTGGACTGCTACGACAGTGCGTTTCGCCGCAAAGGCGATCAAGAGGCGGGGCGGCTACGTCCTGGTCGTCCTCAGCGGCCTCGCCTCGTGTGTGGCCATCGCCGACTACGCTTTTAAGTAGGCGGCCCCGCCGCTGGCCCCTTGGCCAGTCCATGGACGGGCCGGCGTCGATTGCACGCTCTTCGCACTGGAATCGAGCCTTCTTGGTGCTTAAAAGCCTCTACTTGGACCGTCCATCTGCGGCTGCGTCGCGACTGTTAACGGGATGCTAAGGCTCTCTTGATATGCCGGATCATTGCACACAATCCAGCGCAGCCATACCAACACCGCCCATAAAGCGTCCAAGCAAACGTCAAGACCACGATTTGTCTCCTGCTTTTTCCTCATTTCATTTGAGGGTCGCCCCGTAGTATCCCTGAACACTGACTCAGGATCTTCCCGGCAAAGGTAGGGGCCTGCAGACATTCAGGGCCAGAGGGCAAGTACAATCGGCAAACCTGTCCATCCACGTTCAACATGAAACAGTACACATTCGAGGAAGTACTGCACCTGACGTCTATCGAGCTTGGCGCCATCGATGACCCCATGCAATTGGCCGCCACAGGGCACATCTCTCCAATGCTTGTACGGTACGTCATCCGAACAGGGCAGCTTGACGAGCGGTATCGCGGGATTCCCTTGCGCATCCTGCTCAACGCCGTTGATATCGCAGCTGCCAGGCTTGAGTGGCCTGAAGCAGTTGGACAAAAGGCCCCTTTGGCCAGAAAGGATGCAGAAATTGAGGCCTATTTGGACGCGCTGCAACCGTTAGTTGGGGATGCGCTTGAAGTCGTGCCTAAGTACCACTGAATTCAGGCAGCCCGCCATCTATATGTGACGTATCAGGCACATAATACGCATTATGTTAAACGGATCACGGCGTGATCCATTGCCCAGCGCCCCTCAATCCAGGCGGTTCCATCAGGCGAGCGCGCAGCTCGCGGTGGCGCTCCTCCTGGTCCTACGCGCATGGGCACCAAGGGCAGCGTGCTCGCCTGATGGCCACAGCTCCCCGCACAGTCACGCGGCGTTAGTAGCTCGGCCTGGGGATGGCGTAGTCCTCGCCCTGGTTGGCTTCCTGTGAGGGTGAATCGCCTTCATCGACTCCCTGCATAGCGGTGCCATCGCCAATCAGCGCCAGACCCTTGTGAGCCGGGGCGATGTGATTTAATGCCCGGTGCCAACAACTGGGTTGCCCCTCAATGCGAAACTATCTCGCGCCTCTCGTCTTCGCGGTTGTGCTGTCCAGCGCAGGCGCCGCCAATGCCTCAATCAAGGTGAGCGCGTTCCAGGAAATGGATGGCTCTCCCAAGACGAAGCCCTACGCCGATGTCTACATCGAGGCCTACATGCAGGCGCTCACCATAGCGAATGCTGCGCTGCTGGCCCAGGGCAAAGCCGCGCTGTATTGCCCCCCGGGCGCCCTCGCCCTTGACGGCGCCAACGCCCGGAGTCTCGTCACTTCGGCGCTCCGCAATGGCCGGGCCACGCCGGCCGATGACATTGGAATCGTCGTCATCGCAGAGCTGCAGCGGGCATTCCCCTGTCCATAACGCCCCACGGTCGGAACATCCAAACGCGAGTTCCCGACCATACGAATAACGTTTTGATAAGATTCCTTATCTTAATAGCATCGATCTGCGCACGGTCCTGGCGTGCGCAACATCGGCTATGGATAGACGACCTTGTGTAGATACCGAACGGCCGGCGTGCCTGAGAACGCGTCGGTAATTTCCTCTGCCTTGGCGGCCAGCGTGGCCTCCGCGACCCGCTTGGATGCGGCGTTGTCGCGTGCGACGACCGCATGCACGTAGAAGGGTCTGGCGCCGGAACGGCCAAACCCATGCTTGATTTCTGCCAAGGCGGAACGCACCGCGCTCTGCGCGCGTCCCTGGCCCCGCAGGTGTTCGGGCACGGCGTAGCCCAGCTCAAAGCACGGCCCGTCTTCCATCGGCTCACCGAGCGCGAGCATCGCCAGGGCTGTGACCACTCCAGCCTCAATTCGCACATACGTGAACCGCAGACTGTTCGGACCCGATGGATTGTCCACGTGCAGGTACAGGTTACTGTCGAGCTCGCATTGCTGAAGCTCCAAACCGTCCAGGTGTTCCTGAAAGGAGGTGAGCGCGTTCGTCGGATCGGTCATGGCTGGCATTGCGGTGGCTCCGGGATTGGCGGGCGTCCAGTCTACAGGGTGTAGGTCTGCCGGCGACAGCGCCGGAAAGCGCGCTGCGCGATACTGGCGACACGCACCTGGAGCACGCCATGCCGCGTCGGCCACCGCTCGAGCTCGAGGCCCTGCAGCTCGAGCACGTCAAACCCATGTTGGCCACGGCCAGCAAGGCCCTGCCGCGCGCCGGCGCCTGGCACGTGGAATTCAAGTACGATGGTTATAGGGTGCTGGCCACGCGCGACCAGGTGCGCACGCGCGGCGGCGCGGACGCCACGGCCTGGTTTCCGGAGCTGCCCGGCGCGCTGGCGGGCCTGGCCGCTGGCCACCACATCATCGACGGCGAGGTCTGTTCTGTGGGGTGAAGTCTGTGAGTCCTCGCCCCGAGGGTCGCAGAACGACCCTGAGCAGCCTGTCGGATAGCTCCAAACCAGCCATTCGAGCCGCGAGTTGGGCGACGCGCCTAACCGCTCGAGTTCGACGCAGTCAACGCCTGATTGGAAGTTGCTGCGAACTCATTTCCTGCTCGAGCCATGCGTCAAAGGCTTGCTCAAGTTGGCTGAATTCCTTGCGATGCATCCTGATACCTCGCTCCAAGTAGACTGTGGCGTAGCCAGTCTCAGTTTGAATGAGCCAATAGCCTTCCGCCGTTGGCTTCGCAGTTACGAAACACTCAAGCCCTCGGCGACGCGCCTCGCTAACTATTTCGGGAAACGATGCGGTCCAGCACATTGGCAGGCGGCTCCATGCGCCTTCACAGTATCGATGGACCAGATTCCACACGCGGCCGGACAATATTGCATCGATTTGCTCCGATTCCGGAATTGTCACCTTCGTCTCCGTGATGCCGGACTACCCGGCAGTGACCGTCATATCAGTAGTGCAGGGCCGCCGGCTCAAGTGAGCTGACGCGGCAGACACAGTTCACGCGACGCTTGAAGCTACCCATCTGTTGAAGTCGTCCGCTGACGACGGTTCACCCATATCGTCCGGATGCGGAACGATTTCAATGCCCGTCGGGGGCACCGAAACGCCGAAAGTTGTTTTGACCCAGTTCTGGAAATCGCGGTTCGGAGAGACGATAAACGACAGTTCCTCCTGCATGTCCTCGGGACGGACTGCAAACTGATCACCCCAACATATCTCGTCATAGCCTATGGCAAGCAACCTAAGGAAGTCCACCGGATCGTCCGCGAGGACGCACACCATGGTCGAGCCCGATCCAGAGCCTAGGTGAACAATTCGCTGTCGTCCCGTCTGATCCAGCCAGAAGGCCGCCATAGAGCCTTCGGCGCCGGTCTTGGCAAATACATAAAGGCGCTCGATGACCTCCGACCGCTCATGACCGAACCAATATTTAAGATTGGCGTTGCCCTCCGCTGCGAACTCGATGTTGGTACCGCCTGGACGACCACTCCTTGTCCACCCAGCTTTCATTTCGGCCTCGGGATAGAGAAATCCGATGCGCCCGCTGCGCGTATCCACATAAAGGCTTCTGCTCTCGATCCATGAGAACAGCCTTCGAAATGCATCCGGCAGTGAGAAGGCCGGAGGCAATGATTGGTCGAACTGCTCTTCCAGAGTCATGGAAATGTTAGTTTTAGTCGGGTTCAATACGTCACATTCTTGACGAAATTCCCGACGCTGTCGAATGACTCCTGCTGGCCGAACCCGGTCGTCCGACAAGACCCCGCGCCCGTGAAGACGACCTTCAGATAGTAGCTGGAGTTGCCCCTGTACCTCAGGACACGCAGACACCGCTAGGTTGATGACACTGCAGTCCGTCTGAACTCGCGCGGTGAGCGATATTTCAGGGCTTTGTGCGGGTGGCGCTCATTGTAGTGTTCAAACGCAATGGCCAGGCGAGAGAGTGCCGTTGGCACGTCGGCCTTGTCCATATAGGCGACGTAGTTGTGCTTCATGGTCTTCACGAACGATTCGGCCATGCCATTGCTCTGCGGTGAACGTACCGGCGTTGTCAGCGGCTCCAGGCCCAGTTCGCGAGCGAAGCTGCGCGTGCGGTGGTCGATGTAGGCCGAGCCGTTGTCCGTAAGCCATTCGATGGGCTGCGGGGCATGCGTGGTGCCGAAGCGCTGTTCGACGGCAGCCAGCATGACGTCGCGCACCACGTCCCCGCTATGGCCGCCAGTCGTTGCCGCCCAGCTAATCGCTTCTCGGTCGCAGCAGTCCAGTGCGAAGGTCACGCGCAGCGGCGTGCCGTCGTCGCACCGGAACTCGAATCCGTCGGAGCACCAGCGGCTATTGCTCCTGTCCACGGCCACGCGGCCGTCGTGCCGCCGAGTGTCTCGGCGCACGCCGGGACGGCGCAGCAACAAATGATGCTCGCGCATGACCCGATACACGCGCTTGTGGTTGGTGCGCGGTGCGCCGACCAGCTCGCGAGTGCGGCGCAGCAGCGCCCAGATGCGCCGGTAGCCGTAGGTTGGCAGGTGCGCAACGTGGGCCTGGATTTCTTCGACCAGTTCCGTGTCGTCAGTCACTCTAGCGCTGCGACCATCTTGCCAATCGGACGGACGAACCCGTTTCACCGCCACACCGGAGCGCGCTACGCCGAGAACTTCGCAGACCGTTTTCAATGGTCGTCCCCCGGCAGCAAGGGCGAGCGCGCAATCAGGTTTTTTGAGCGGCCCCACTCAACAGCCTCCTTCAGGATCTCGACTTCCATCGTCTTCTTCCCAAGCAGGCGCTGCAGTTCCTTGATTTCCTTGATCGCGGCGGCCAGCTCCGATGCCGGGACTACAGTTTCGCCAGCTTGCACCGCTGCCAGACTGCCTTCCTGGTATTGCTTGCGCCAGCCGAACACCTGGTTCGGATTCACGCCGTGCCGCCGGGCCACGGCAGACACCGAGGCGCCAGGGGCCAGCGTCTCCTGCACGATAGCGACTTTTTCCTGCGCCGTGCGCCGACGACGGCGCTCCGGCTCGGTCAGAATTTCGATGGGTTCCACGTAATGACTAGGCTTACTGATAGACACAAGACTATCCCTAATTTTAAAAGAGTCCTTGTGTCCTCAGATACGTGGGGCCGCTCCAGTAGCTCACTGTGAGTACCGTTCAGACAGTCTGTGTGCTCGAGCACGGCATTTCGAATTTCGTCCAGCTGCACGAGCGCGCCATGCGGCGCCGCTGGTACGCCGGCGCGCCGCCCGTGGTGCTGTGCGCGTTCGACCTGCTGGTGCATGCTGGCCAGGATGTGCGCGGCCTGGCTATCGAGGAGCGCAAGGCGCGCCTGTCCTCGCTGGTGGCCGGCCTGCCCGGCATCCTGTTCGTGAGCGGGATCGACGACGGCCGCGCCGCATGGGCCGCCGTGGAGGCACTGCGCCTGGAGGGCGTTGTCGCCAAGCGCGCCGGCAGTCTCTACGTGGCCGGGCCTTCGCTGGACTGGCTCAAGATCAAACGACCGGGCGCCACTCTGCCCGGCTTCAAGCGTGATCTGTAGCCTCCCGTCACTTTGGTGACTTGGTGGACTTTTCGGACTTTGGTTCCTTGGGAGGAGTCTAGGAGCCGAATCACCCTTAGCCATCACCTAAAAGGGGGGGCATCTTGCCCCCGATACTGTATATTTATACAGGTATGCTGTTCGAAGTCATGAAACTCTGTCAGGAGGGGCGCCGGCTACACCGTGGATGGTGGGGCGGGCAGTCGCTATGGCGCGGCCAAGTGTTGATCGAGGACCGCATGGATACGCGCGCCCATCGCGTGATGGCTCATGCGTTCATGGCCTACAGCAAGCACCAGGACGTGGCGGAGCTCGGCGTTCTGTACGACGCGCGGATAGTGAAACTCACCTCCGACGACATGATCCTGACGGGGTTTGAGCGGGCCGACTTCGATCTGCGGGAGTACCGCCAGGCCTGGCTGCTGCGGCCGATCACTCAGGCAGAAATGGACACGCCCATCCGCGCTGACGTGGTACGCGGGCGCGGCAAGGTACCATCACCACCACCCGACAACGGAGACAAGTCATGTGCGTGAATTACGCCCCCGTGCAACGCCAGGTGTTACGGGACGTGTTCGGCGTCGAGCCGCCTTCCGACGAATGGCGTGCAGAGGCGTGGCGAGACTACCCTGCCCCGATCATCCGCGCCGGCGACCACAGCCAACGGGAATGCGTGCTGGCTGGTTTTGGGATGGTGCCCAAAGCGGAGATAAAGCGGCGCAATGAGGAGACGATGCAACGGACTGGCGCTCCCCCAAAGGTGCGGGACTACGACACCATGAACGCCCGCTTGGAAACCATTGGCAAGCTCCAGTCGTTTGCAAAGTACTGGCGTGAATGCCGGCTCGCGCTTGTGGGGGCCACCGCTGTGTATGAGCCCTGCTGGGAGACAGGCAAGGCCGTGCGGTGGCGTATCGGGCTACCTGATGGCGAGCCCTTCGCCATTGCCGGCTTGTGGCGCGATTGGCCGGACGGCTCGGCCACCTTCACGATGCCGACGGTTGCGGCCGAAACCCATGCTCTCATGCGGCGCATGCACGCGCCAGGCAAAGAGAAACGCAGCGTAGTGATCTTGCCTCGCGACGAGTGGGATGGTTGGTTGAACTGCCGCGATCCGGAACTCGCCCGCAGCTTCCTGCGGCTCTATCCGGCTGATGCCATGGTGGCCGAGGCAGCACCGGCACCACCGCGCAAGAAAGCCGTCGAGGCCTAGAGCGTGGGCCACTCGATTTTCTCTTGGGGCCCAGTCTCGTCCTCCCAGGAGATCTTCACCTGGAACTTCCGTTCCGCGAGCCCTAGGTGGGCAGTTGCAATCAGGTCCACCCCGCACTGTGGTTCCAGCCGCTCCAGCGGGAACGTGCTGCGCACCTGTGACTCGACCAGAATGCTATTGCCGTCCACGAACTCGATGCGTACGTTCCTGGCAGCGGCCCGTCCCCGGTTGAAGACCTTGAAGCGCCTGTCGTTGGAACCGCGCATGGCAAACGCAGTGCTCACGTCAGCCTTTTTCTCTGCCGCTGCTTCCGCCTCCTCTCTGGCCAGCAGACGCTCGTTCAGCAACTTCTGGCTCTGATTGACACCCTTCTGCCGATGGTTGAAGAGCACCGACGCGCCCGTACCGACAACGGAAACGATCAGCGCCGCGGCTGCGATGAAGTCGCTCTCAGTCATTTCAGCTTGAACCCCGAGCCCTTGAAGATGTTGGCGATCTCTTTCTTGATGTCAGCCACTACCTCTGCCTTCACCTCATCTACATGGGCTTGTATGTGAGCACCGTTCTCGCTCACCAGGTTCTCGCGGGAAATCTCACGTCCGCAACGCGTGCACTTCAGCAGCTCCGGAACTTGCGCGTTCTCGATGCTGGCGAAGTCAGTGCCGCCACATGTGGGGCACTGCAGTTGGACTGTCCTGTCGTACTTTCCCTCTTGCAACATTTCTGATCCCTCTGTGGTGTAGTTCATTGGCCAGCACGGCACTACAACCATACCAGAAGGTACGTGGCAGGCACTTGCTCGACAGCTCCCTGTCCGAGCTGCTTCTGCTCGTTGGTCGACCTCGTCAGATTCACCCGCCTAGATCAAAGCCAGCACGGCTCGTCAAGCGCCCGACGCTCCACATCGTCCTCCATGGCGCGATCAGTTCTATATGGTATTGCGTCGTTTTTTCCACTCACACCATATAGAAAGTGACGTTTTTCCTTGCCCCGCTACCATCTAGCCCCTAGAATCGGCTCAAACTGCATTTTGTGACGTTTCATACTTGGAGGGTTGCCTATGACCGCAACTGAGGTAGAAATCGATCCCTATCCCTATACGGACTTTGCGAGCCTGGCTTACCCGCCTCAGTTTGCTGCCGAAGCACTAGGGGTTAGCCCACAAACACTCAAGATCATCGAACGCGACAACGACCTGAAGATTTCTCGGGTGCCCCGGGGGTCGGTCGAAGTCCGCAACTACTCGCTGAACGATATCTTTCAGATCGCGCGAATTCGGCGAGAGAGCAAGCACATCAAGGGCTTCACGCGGCCCATCACCATTTCGGTCTTCGTCCCGAAGGGCGGTACCGCGAAAACCACCACCACTTGCAACCTGGCTATTCAGTTTTCCCTGATGGGTTTGAAGGTGCTGGTGATCGACAATGATCAGCAAGCTGACGTGTCGACCATGATGGGCTATGACCCTGACCTTACGGCGGAAGAACTCATTGACATGGGTATCCCTGGCGAAAGGTCCATCAATGGGCACATCGGCAACCTGATGCGCGTTGGCAACTTCTACCAACCGATGTCGCTTGAAGAGGTCGTCAAGAAGCCCTTTGGTGAGCACGGCCCGCACCTGATTCCTGCGGAAGACTCGTTGGACGATATGGACTCTGCTCTGCGCAGCGCCAATGGCTCGGACTTCCGCTATTCGCTGTTCTTCGAGCAGGCTCGCACTGGCGCCCTGCCCCACTGCAACTTGTCCAGCTATGACGTGATCATCATGGACAACGCACCAGCGGGTTCACTGCTTTCCCGAAACTCGATGGTGGCTGCGGACTTCCTGATCTGCCCGATTCGCATGGACAAGTTCTCATTCCGGGCACTCTCCCGTCTCGCGTTCCGGCTGGGTGAGTTCGCCAAGGATTTCAAGCGTGCGCCGGAGATTGTCGCGATCCCCACGATGTACGTTCGCAACCGGCCGCGCGTTGAACGGAACATGGCCAGCCTCATCAGCCTGTTTCCCGGTAAGGTGACTGAGAGCCGCTTGTACCATTCGGAGGACTACTCCAAGAGCCTCGAGGACGGCGTTCCGCTGTCGCTCTGGCGCACCGGCACTGAAAATTCGCTCGGGGCAATGCGGGAAGTCTTCGAGGAGTTGGTCGCGCGCATCCGCGCAGTTACGGAGGTCGCTAAATGAAACAATCCCGACGCCTCGGCCACGATGCAGCACGGCCGCCAGCCGCTGAGGCCCCGCCTCAGCATATCCAGGGGGTTGTTGTACCCGCGGAGATGCCATCGGCCAATCTGAATCGGCCGTTGTCGGAGATTCTGCGCGAGCAGGGAATCTTGGACGAAGATCCGCTTGCCCCCCCTCCCCCGCTGCAGAGCACGCCGGCACCAGCTGCTGCACCCACTCCGAGTCCTTCGCCTAGGACAGCTCCCGTCTCTGGGGGTGCGTCGGGGGTTTCGACCCCCCCGAATGCCCTTCACATCCCCATTGGGTCCCAGCAGATGTTGCCGATGGACCAGATTGATGTCAGCCCACATCAGCCTCGGCTCGTCTTTGATCAAGACGCCCTTGCTTCGCTGACAAGCACCATTGATCTCGTTGGGTTAAACAATCCGATTACCGTCCGACGCAAGGAAGACGGTCGTTTTGAGCTCATTGCCGGCGAGCGTCGCTTCAGGGCGTTCCAACTGAAGCATGAGGCATATATTCCAGGCTTTGTCCGTGATCTTGGCGAGAAGGAAGCCGCGATCCTCGCAATGACGGACAACGATGCCCGGGAAGACCTGTCTGATTTCGAACGAGCCCTGGGCTATCAGCGATTGCTGAAGTTGGGGCATTGCCTCAACCAAATGGATATCTCCCGGTGTGTCGGTCGAAGCATGGCCACCGTCAGTCGGTGCTTGGCTTACTTCAAGTTGCCGCAGGTAGTGATTGACATGCTCATGCAGAGGCCGGGGCTGATTGGCACTAAGGTTGTGGCTGATTTCGTCGCGTTCCATGAGCAAGGCTGCACCGAGCTGGTGATAGCGGCCGTTGTTAAGGTAGAAAAGGGCATGTCCCAGGAGAATGCCCTGAACTGGCTGAAGGCCGAGGCCCGGAAGCTCACGAACCCCGCGGCTGTCGTGATCCCACGCCGCCTGCAGATGTCCGGGAAACCAGTCGCTGACGCCAAGATCGACGGGCGGAACCTCATTCTGAAGTGTCCGAAAGACGTCAATCCGGAGCTGCTACTCCGTATGATCGAGAAATTCCTCTCCGAGGCTGCAGCGGATGACCTTGACGAGGCAGCATAGCCGCCTCGATTTCACCGTGAAAAGCCCGCGCAAATGACGCGGGCTTTTTTTGCTCTCAACCAGCTCCACGGGCCGCCTAGAGCGCGAGAGCATTCACGGTATCCCAGCCCGGAACGGGCTTAGCCTGTCCTGCGGGCGCGGGGAATGCGCAGCGGCGAACTTACGACAACGCCCCGGGGGATTCGCGAGAGATTTCACCGTGAAAACTGGTTGATCACCGCCAGCATTTCGCGCCCGAATTCTACCCAGCGTTTTCACGGTGAAATCTGCGCCGGCGCCAACTAGGGCGGACGTTGCCCACGCGGATTGGACCCACTTCTCGCTCATGGGAGCGTCGCGGTGAAGATTCGCTGACAGGCTACCCCAGATGCATACGCGCCCAGCGGCTAGATTTTCACGGTGAAAACTGCCACGGCGGCTCCTCAGCTGGACGCTGCCAACGCCTTGTCCCGGAAGCGGAAATGCCGGCAGGCCTTTATGTGGATGCGCTCCTCGATCTTTCACGGTGAAAAGCGCCAGGTAGCCCTCGCTGTGCAATCGTCCAGCGGCGTGGTTTTCACGGTGAAATCCCATGGTTGATGGCCCCCTCAGCGTCTCAAAAGCATCACCGTCCTTGGTGCGAGCGGAGCTTTTTCACCGTGAAAAGTCAATGGTCGCTCAATCGGCGCCTGCGGTCAGGAAGCAATTTCAAGCCTGCCGTCAGCATTCAGGGCAACGCACTCTGGCCAGTTCCGGCAAATCGACGAGCATGAATGGGTGAGGACGCACGAGCCTACGCCAGGCTGGTCTTCGACGAAACCGCTCGGCGCGTTGCATTCCCAGCCAAGGCGCGCTGGGAGAACGCCGCCCAGTCTCTGCGCATCGCGGAGAGCGCACTACACATTGCGTACTCTGTGCATCATCGCGTTTTCACCGCCAAACCAGCGGCATCACAATTTTCACGGTGAAAACGAACGCGATCGCCGGCCGGGTACTAGGAATACCACACACATATTGCTACGTGTTATGTATCGCTATTGTGAGAAACGAGGAGCTAGTTGCAGTTCGCAAATGGCAGGAGAGCACACTGGGCACTTCTCCGAGCACTAGCCATTCGGTCAACCGTGATCATCGCGAGATTGGATATCGGCTGTAAGCGGTCTTTTAAGGGCGCCCCTTGCGGCCGCCGGCGGTATCCGCTAGACGGTTGAGGGCTTGAGCCTCCAGGGCAGCAGAGCCTCGTAGTCGTCGGCGGTCTGTGCGTGTGGCAACGCCTTGAACAAGGCAACGAGATACTGATACGGATCGACGTCGTTGGCCTTGCAGGTTTCCACCAGCGAGTAAAGACTTGCGCTAGCGTTGGCACCGGCCACGGTGTCGCAGAAGAGGAAGTTTCTCCGTCCGATCACGAATGGCCTAATCGCGTTCTCGCAGGGATTGTTCGAGATCGGCCAGGTTCCGTTCTCGATGTAGCGCACGAGCTTTGGCCACTGCCCATGCAGGTAGTGCAGCGCCTTGCCGAACAGGCTTTGCGGCAGCACGGTATGCAGATGTTGCAGCAGCATCGTTTCGATCTCGGCCAGCAGCGGCTGGCTTTGTTCGGCGCGAACCTGCTGCCGTTGTTCCGGCTTCATCTTGAGCGTGTGGCTTTCGATGGCAAACAGCTTGCCGATGCGCTGCAGGAATCCGGTGACCGGGTGGTCGGGGCGCTTGTCCTTGGGCAAGGCTTGCTCCGCCTCGACCAGGTAGCGGCGCGCGTGTGCCCAGCATCCGAGATGCACCAACTGATAGGTGTTTGCGACGTCGTCGTATGGTGCATAGCCGTCGGTCATCAACACCGCCCCAGGCTTGATGCCGGCATAGAGAGCCGTAGCCTGCTTTGTCTCGCGTGTCGGGCTATAGGCAAACAACCGTACCGGCGGCCCTGTGCCATTCATCTGCGCCCATAGGAAGCTCTTTCTCTGGGCAGGCCTGCCGGGCTCCTTGAGCACCTGTACCGTTGTCTCGTCACCGTACACGACGTCTGCTTCCAGCAGATGGTCACGCAGCAGGTTGATGATTGGCTGCACCGCCTGGCCTACTCGCACTATGCTTGCGGCCAGGGTGCCGCGAGAGAGGTCCCCGCCGAAGCGATGCAGCAGCGCTGCCTGGCGGTACAGCGGCAGGCCATCCTGATACTTCGAGGTGATGCACCAGGCCAGCGCCGATTCGGTAAGGAGTCCCTTGGGAATAATGCGCGCCGGTGCCGGCGTCGTCTTGATGCCGCCGTCGCAGCATGGGCAGGCGTACTTGACCCGCTGGTGCTGGATCACGCGGACCTGCTGCGGCACGATGTCGAGCTGTTCGCTGACCTCGACGCCAATCTCGACCAGAGCCTGGCCATCGAGGGGGCAGACGCGTTCCGATTCGGGTAGTTCGTGACGAACCTCGACACGGGGCAGCGCCGGGTCGAGCGGCTTGCGGCCGCGCTTCTTGCGTTTGTGTCCGGCCACTTCGGTCTCGGGCGTACCTTCTTCTTCCTGCGCCGGCTGCGCGGCCGCCGTCGCCAAGGCCTCGGCCTCATTGAGGAACAAGTCCTTCTGCTCCGAGCCTCGCGCCTCGCTCTTTGCGGCGAACAGCTTACGCTGAAACGCCTTGAGCTGTTCCAAGAGCAGGTCTCGCTGGACCGTCATCACACGCAGTTCGCCCTTGATTGCCTCGCGTTCCGCGAGTATTGCCTTGAGCTCGCGCTCGGCGTCTCGCAACAGTTGCAGCTCGGCGGCGGTAACGGTGACGGGCGTGGATGGCATGGCGGGTTAGACCGCTGCCGCCAAACAGCGTTCACGCAGCGCGATGGTATTCTCGGTGCGGGTGCCGGCGCATCGCCTCGATGTCGATTCCCTCGAGCAGCCAGTGCAACTGTTCGACCGTCAGCGTAGCCACAGCCGCCTCGCGTGGCCAGGCAAACCGGTCCGCCTCCAATCGCTTCAACAATAGCCAGAAGCCGTTGCGATCCCACCCGAGAATCTTGATGCGATCGGCCCGCTGGTTACGGAACACAAATACAGCCGATGCAAACGGATCCAGCCCGAGCGTCTGCTCGACCAGCAGTGCCAGGCCGTTGATGTTCTTACGGAAGTCCACTGCGTCGCGATGCAGATACACCCGCAGCTCAGCGTCGAGCCGAAACATCAACGGTCTCCACTCAGTGCTTCGATCATTGCCTTTACGAGCCCAACGTCTCGCTCGCTGCATTCGAGCTCAAGTGATACACCGTTGGGCAGCTTTGCGCTCAAGAGCGCCAGCGGTTGCGCTTGCCGCGGTGGCGGATCGCCAGTCGCTGATGCCGCTTCGTGACGCGGCACCGCAACCTTTGCAAGTGTCTCGATTGGCCGCGAATCCTGAACCTCCTGGACAACCGGCACGAATGCCGGCAACGCACCTCGCGCCTGCACTGAATCTCGGTAGTCCCGAATCCATTTGCGCAACTGGTTAGCGTTGATACCGGCCTTGAGCGCCGTGCCCGAGACCGATGCTCCCGATTGAAGACAGAACTCAATCAGACGCCGCTTGGCCGCTGGCTCGTAGTCGCGCTTCCCATTGGAGCGGACTCGCACCGCCTGCAGCGGAAATAGGTCAATCTCGTCTTGGATCATGTTTGCGTCCGCAAAGTCTTTGCGGACGCTAGCCTGCCAACGTTCAGCCTTCAATACCAGACGTCGTCAATTGAGCGCTTACTATCGGCTTGCCGAGGTTGCACTCAGCAGGACACCAAGAATGAACACCGGGAATTTCGAGAAAGAGGCGGGAGGTTTCGTGCCTCGCGTAGGGAAGCACTAGCAAGCTCGACGAGCTCAACCGCGCGCACTCTGGCGGCGGTCTTTCGCATGTATTGAGGAGGGCAGGTCAGGCAGCCTTCTGTTCCTCTGCCTGTCGCTTCACGTATTGGGCCAGTTCGACCTTCAGTGCCTTACGAGCCATGATTGCCGCCTCATCCGGCCTAGCCTTTACCTTCTGCCGCCGCGCAGCCATCTGGAACGTAGTCTCCTTGTACAGTCCATCAAGGACAGCAAGTCGTTCGTCGTCCGTCATCGAGGCGAAGATAGCCAGACCTTCTTCGATATCGCGCTCAAGATTGCGCGCAAACTCGATCTCAGCGACCGGTACCATTGGCTTACTCGGGACTGCTTCGGCTGGGCTACCAAACGCCGCCTCGCGCTCCATTTCGCTAAGTGCCCAACCCTCTTTGATCGCGGTCATTAGATAGGCACCAGGCGATTTCACCCCTCCAACTTTGACTCGGTACCTCACGAGCTCAATCGCCGCACGGATTCGCTCATCCGTGTTCACTTCGCGATTGCTGATGATCTCATTGATCTGCCTGGTGCTCAGCCCAAAGCCCTTAACGAGAGTCTCATACAGATCCTTCAGCTCATGTGGTTGCGCAAAGTCCAGAACGAGCTTGCCCTCTGCGTTGTCCCTAAGCTTGAATCGAATCGCCGCAACGCGTCGCGAACCCTGCGCGGTCTTCGTTTCGTACTCAACGTAGAGATCGGTCAGTTCATTGATTTGGGCAATGTTCTTATCCAGAACCAACCGCTTGAACTGCTTGTACTCGGTGAGTGATTTGACCGCGTCAGCATTGACCCACTTCCTGACCTCTTCGATCGGAAGCCAGTTCGTAGTACCCATGAATCGAAGGGCGCCCAAACGCTCATACAGGATGTACGCGTACTGGCTGAGTGCCGCAGACATGCGCAAGGATAGATAGGTATAGCGCTTCGGATCTTTGAGTTGTCGACGGATCATCTCGTCGACCTTGAACACAACGCGCCCGCCTGCGATCCCTACAGAACCAAGAAGCGGCACTGACACCCATTGCGGGTCGCCGCCGCCCTTGCGCTCAACAGAGACTTGAACCGATGAGCTCTGGCACTCGCGCAGGGCCTTCTTGAGGTGCGCGACGTTGTTCGATGTTTCGAACTTAGCGAGCCATTTGAAGTAGCCGAGCTCGATATCGTAATGCTCAAGATCCGGGTTCTCCGACACCGTGAGCCACAACGCATTGATGGCCCGCCTTGCCACGAGGGACATAGGGGTGACGTCAATCAGAACATTGGTTTTGCGGTACCCAATGTCGCGCGTGGATTCAGTGATTGCGGTACTAGGCCCGAGCTCCTCGCGGACAGCGTTGAAGATATCGAAACCCAGCTGCTCCTGGATGTTTTTTGGGAGATTAGACATGGCAGAGGGCGCCCAATGCACTAAGAGACTGCCGTAATATCTCCGTAATGGTGTAATGAGTCAAGTATACGATTACACCTTTGCGCAACACCGTTGCCAAGAGGCACCAATCAATGACACCGTCGAACCAACTGATGCCACCATGACTGAGCGCCACTCCCCGGAAACCTAGACTGGGCGCGGCTTTCCGGGATATACGCACATCAAGCCAACGGTTAACACCTTCCACCAATTCATTGCACCTTGGCACCAATGGATAGCACCGTAGGAAGCCAATTTCTTACACCTTTGCGGCCCAATGCGGTACACCAATCCCCCAACAGATATCACCTTGGCACCAACAGTTAACACTTTGCTGCTCGTAAGCCATTGAATTATTTGGGCAAAACGAGGCCCGTATACGTTGGTTGGTTTACGTAAACAAAGCTGCTAGCTCTCCGCAGAAAAATGCGGAACGTCAAAACCACCGGTACTTATCCACAGCCATCGACACTTGCCGCTTCGTCACCGCGACCGCTATCGCAGTACGGTGCAATCTGTTGGACCGCAACGAGCTCCGCCACACAGAGATGCAATCAACTCGACGCAAACCTCCCTTCCTAGCCCCCATGGTGCAATCAATTGGTCCGCAATCTTTCATATCGGTATGGGTGCAATGTATTGGCCCGCAAAGCCCCAGGGGGGAAAGGTGCAATTGGTTGGCCCGCAAAATCGGCGTTCACTTGCCGCTATGGTGCAACGTATTGGTCCGCAAGAGACTGGGCGCATGGTGCAGTCAATTGGTCCGCAGAGGACCTCTCAACGACATGGTGTAGTTTATTGGTCCGCAAACGGACTCTCTACCATGGTGCAATGAATTGGCCCGCAGGGGGCTAGAACCGATAGCGCAGTTCTTTAGTCCGCAGAAACCCTAGCGCGTCATGGGCCCGCTACCCCCAGGCAATATGGTGTATCTAATTGGTCCGCAACCGCTCGAGTACCGGCTATGGTGCAGTCGATTGTTCCGCAACCATGCCGAATCAGCGGCGTTAGCAGCTCTGCGCAGGCTCAAACGCGCGCAAGGTGGCATCCGTTGGTCCGCAAAATGTGAGGACAAATAAGCACTCGCCTCGAAAGGTGCAATGACTTGGTCCGCAAAGATTGGCCGCTGATTCCAGCATCTCTTACAGCACCTGCACTGCGCAAAGGTGCAATGGTTTGGTCCGCAATTTCTCCCAGCGGGCTTCAACCGGCAGGGCTCTGACAATAATTAGCGAGATCTAGCGATAGGAAGCACTCACTAAAGCTCCGCAAATTGCGCCACGGTCCACCAAACCGTTACACCTTGCCCGCGGCAGCGGCCTTTGCGGTCCAAAACGCATCACCCTAGGTAGTGCTCCATGGGGCACCTCCGCAAACTTTTGCGGGTCTGCGGGCCAAATCGTTACACCTTTCACCGCTGCCGCGAGGCGTAGACAGCCCGGAGCATCAGTACGCGGGGAGGGCGAGGTCCGGATCAGATCTTTGCTTGCCCGTCGGCTGAATGGAGGGGCGGAACACGTTTCTCGATCGTGCAATGCGCATTGCACCACCCGCCTTGTTCGGCAGCGTTCCTGCGGGTCTTACTGGCCGAAGCACTGCGCAATACGTAATGCGCCCTGGGCAGTGCTCAATACCCAATGCGCAATGCTCACTGCGCATTGGGTACTCATCTCTGAACGCGCCGCCGTTTTCACTGTGAAAAGTGGCGCTACCACGGTATGCGAGCCCCGGAACTGTAATCAGTGACGGGGGCCATCCAAAGACGAGCGATCACACGCAAGACATGCAACTCCCAAGGACTCCTGCGCTAGGCGGCCGATACACGCTGTTGTCAGCCATATCGGAGTACCAGGGCAACCCGCAAGTTTGCCTCGGACATCCAACCTCAGAGCTTCCAGGAGAACCTCATGTCAATCGCATTGATCCTCAAAGCCGGCGAAGGCTCCATCTTCCCGAACCACGCAAAGACGTCCGACAAGGACCCGCTGTTCCTCGGGTGGATGGAGTTTCCCCTCGACGAACAGAAGAAGAACTCGCTCCGGCTCGATGTCGCTGTTTGGCGGAAAAATAACAGCGGCAAAGATTTCTACTCGCTGTCCATCGGCGGCATTCCTGCAACCCTCTTCAAGGAAGAGAAGCAGGACAGGCCGGAGAGCTCCCCTGACTATGCCGGCAGCTTTGGCTTCGGCCGAGAGATGCGAATCGCCGGCTGGCGCAAGAAAACGAAGGAGGGCGACAACCCTTACATCAGCATCTCAGTAGTGGAGAAGAAAGCCGCTGCGAACAGTGAGCGCGCGCAAACGCCGGCAGCCGCCCAGGAGCAAAAGGCTCCCCCCAGGCAACCGGCCCCGTCACAGGAAGCAGCAGGACATCCGGGATTTGACTTCATCTAACCGCAACATGCCCCACGAGAGATTTCGTGGGGCTTTTTTTTGCCCCTTTTCCACGGATCGGGCGAGGCGACACGTCCCTATAATCGCGCGTTCACTATATGAGGGCGGGCCAGAGGTCCGAGAGCGGACAGTGGAGGAGAAGAGACCATCACAAGGTACGGGCGGCCGATCGGCTCGCCGCCTTGCCATTGCTGCAGGCGTTCTGTCGAGCCTCTTGCTTACGAGCATCTCCATCCACGAAGTGATTGACTTCAGGCGACGGGAATACGCTGAAGCACGAGAGAGCCTGGCGGTCTTCTCATCCGCACTGACTCGACAGGCGGCTGAGATCCTGAGGAGCCAGAAGACCGTTGTTCGACAGGTAGCTCGCACTTTGAATGGCGACAGCAACGCTCTCAGCATTCAAGAACGGTTTGCAATCGCAAGGGCAACAACCGAGAACACCTGCGTTGCCCGACTCTTCCTATACACCTTGACTGGTGCACTTGAGCTCGATACTTCAGGCTCTCCTGAGCCACAAGCTCCTCTAGCGCCGAGCAAAGACCTCCTGACTCAAGCAGTCAGCTATATCGTTGATGGACCAGTTCCGGGCCTGCCGTACCAAATCTCAATCTCTGAAGGCCTACTTGGCGGCAACGGCCAATACCGTTGGCTCGCAACATCCTGGATTGACTTCGCCCCCTTCGCGCAGACAGTGGCCGCGATCACACGCGATACCGGTTACCAGGTCGCACTTGCCACTGAAGAGGGTCGCATCCTCTATCGCTTTCCAGAGTCCGCTCGCTTTGATTCGCAGGAGATTCGCCAAGGAGCGTTCGACGCATGGGGTAAAGCCGCGAGCCGCGCTCCGATTCGCGAGCTTCCCGCCGGCGCAGCCGCTGAGAGCGTCATAACACGGATCGAGGGCGCACCGCTTGCCTTACAGATCGCATTGCCGACGCAGACTGTGAACACGGCCTGGCAGCGCCGCGCATCGTACCTCGCGGTACTTTCAACGGCCGGCATAGGCCTGATCTGGCTTCTCATTGCCACAATCCTGCGCCAGGTTAAGCAAACAGAACGTGTCGCCGAGTCCGCGGAACGCGGCGAAGCAATGTTCGTCGACGTCTTGTCGCGGCTACGTGAGGCCGTCATTGCTACCGACACAAAGGGCACGATTCGCTTTGCGAACTCGAATGCCTTTATTGCTCTAGCTGCCACCTCAACCCATCAACTGATTGGCCAGCAGATTCAGACCTTGCTCCCTCCTGAGGTATGGAAGGGCTCGCCTTTAGGCGCGGGCGGAAATCCACGCCAAGAGGCATCCCACGAGTGGGCGGGCTGCTTGCCGACCCTTGCGGGCTCTTCGTTCCATGCCGAAGTCCGCATCTGTGGCAACGGCCTCCACGGAACCGATGGTCTCGTCATTACGATTCATGACGCCAGCGAGAGAAAGGCCTACGAGGCTCGAGTTGTTGAGGCGGCCACCATCGATCCGGTCACGAACGTCTCAAACATGCACGCGTTTCGCGACAGACTCGATCGACTATTCCTGTCCGAGAGCGATCGCGACCAATTCCACGCCGTTTTGGCGGTGCAGCTCTCCGCTCCTCAAGGGGCACCGCTTGATGACTCGATTTGCGCACTGGCGGCAGATCGATTGACCACGAGCATTCGCGATTCCGACTCAGTCGCTTCGGAGGGCAGCGGTCGCTTCTTTGTGCTGGCAAGAAATGTGTCCGAGCCGATTGACGTTGCGATAATTGCACGTCGGATAGCTGCATGCTATGAAGCGCCGCTTACGCCAGGCGGAGAGACGCTTCGGCTTCGCGCACGGACAGGCATCGCGCTGTTCCCCGTCGATGCGGAAACCAGTGACGCCTTGGTCGCTTCGGCTAAGAAGGCCGCGGCAACAGCAAACGCCGAGCATTTTGTCTATGCGAATGAAGCTTGTTCACGGCAACTCGAAAGTTTGCGCGAGCAAGCCGATGCCCTGAGAACGTCGTTCGGTGCCGACAACTTGAAGCTGAACTACGCCCCCATGGTCTGTCTGAAGAGTAACGTCATCGTCGGCGCTATCGTAACGCCACTGGTCAGCAGCAATGGGCGGTACATCCCACTCGCTCGTCTGAGCGCCATACTTGAAGAGACGCGCATCTCTGCCCTGGCCGACGAGTGCGTGCTGAGATCGTTGCTCGCAGATCTTCGCGCCTGCCAAGCTATTCCCGCCCCACGCTTGCTGATCGTGCCTGTCCACCGCGATAGCTTCACGAGGCCCGGATTTCTCAACACATTGCGAGAAGCGGTCGACGCTCTTCCGACGAAATGGGCGCTCGGCGTCAGCATTCTGGAACCCGTTGAATCAGAACACTGGACACAGGCCACGGTAGCGATCAGTGATCTCGCGACGTTCGGCGTCCAGGTGTTCCTATCTGACTATGGCAACGGCTTAGCGTCATTGCCGCGCCTCATTACTTCCGGAGTACAAGGCGCAATCCTCGACCGATCGCAAGCGCCGTTTATGGCTGGGCGGGACGATGCCTTCGCCTTCGTTACCGCCGCCACGGCCGTTGCGGCTAATCTCGGCATCAAGCTCGTGGCCACGGGCGTCAAGGACGCTGAAGTCGCTTCGATGCTAGCAAAAATGGGAGTGTCGTACGCCTGCGGTCCCCTTTATGGGACCAGCTACACGGCACCAGTCCTACCCGAACCTGCGATTCGAGAGTCACAAACGACGAATGCGCGTTAGAATTCATAACACGTACTTGTAATAACGTTCGCAAACTTTCACCTCGAATCGACATGCCCAGTGTTTCCATGACAGAACGACACGGTCGAAGCAAAAAGGCCACCACGCGGGTCTTCTTGCCGCTCGTCTATGTTGGCGCCGTCATCGGCACACTAGTGACTGGCCTCGTAGCGTACGAGATCAACGACAGTCGAACGCAGGCGCTGAATGATGCGTCCAGGGATCTAACTGTCCTTTCGTCTGCTTCTGCAGCACAGCTAAAGAGCTATCTGGACTCGATAGGTGAAGTGCTATCGGCGGCGGGCTTGGCGAGTCAATCACTGCTGACGGCGGGCCCTGGAGGCGCGGACAACGCGCTCAGTCAAGTTCGTGCAGCCGCAGTCGGCACCGCAATCGAAGGTATCGTGGTTGTTGGGAAGGCCGGCGTCCCTGTGCTGCATACGTACGACGATCCGGTTCCGGCCTCATTTCTGCCAGGTCAACTCGCCGTGCAGAAGCTTGAGTATCAGCGCACTGCGGGCACAGAGATCGTTGGCCCGATACTGTCAGACTCGGGCGACCGGGTTAAGGTGTATGCGGTAAAGCGAATCAACGACCAAACAGGCGCGTTTCTCGGGGCTGTACTGACACCCCTTGATATTTCCTCGATCGCACTTGTTGGCAAGGAGGCTCTTCGCAAAGATGGTGTGACCGTCGCGGTGCTGGGAGCCGAGAGGGGAAACCTAGTTGCGCGCCTACCAGATCCCGGCGTCCTCCGTTACTTGAAACAGTACACGGAGACGGAGATCAGTCCGCAGATGGCGGGCAGGCAGTCGGGGGTGGCAGTTGGCGCGAGCGCTGTTGACGGCGTCCGACGGCTGATGGCATTCGAGCGTGTCAAGGACTACCCACTTTTGGTCGTTACCTCGATGGACGAGCAAGTCGTCAATAGCGAATGGCACGCTGATGCGAAGCGAATCATAGGTATCGGTTACGCTTCACTAAGCGTGATTGCACTACTCCTGGTTGTAATGCATCGCGGGCTGAGACAGCTCATGCACCGGACAGAAGCGGTAACCGAAAGTGAGCAGCGCTTCGACCGCGTTGTGCAGCGTCTTACCGATGGCCTCTATGTACGCGACAAGGCAGGGAAGCTTCTCGTGGCCAATCGGCAGTTCGCGACGTTCTTCGGCGCGTCTGACGAAAGGGCGCTGGTCGGTGCCGACCTGGCGACAATCAACCCCCAAGCTACTTCAAAGTCCATCGCACGCCTCAATGATCAGGTGTTCTCGTCGCGTGGGAAACCCTACATCCTTGAGTTGGAGACGGAAAGCCATGATGGACGAATGGTGCCGATGGAGTACACGCTGAGTGCCGTAGAGATTGGTGGCGTCGACTACATACTTGGCCAGATGCGCGACATCACTGCACGGCGCCAGTACGAGAGCCGACTGGTAAAGCAAGCGACGTTTGACGAGATCACCGGTTTGCCGAATCGCCGGCTGTACATGGATCGACTCTCGAATGCCCTGCACCGTGCGAAGCGCGATGGTCGGAACGTGGCCGTAATGTTCGTTGACCTCGACCATTTCAAGAGAGTGAACGACACGCTGGGCCACCGCACCGGCGACCAGCTCCTCGTTGCCGCGGCCGAGCGGCTTACGTCCCTTGTGCGCGATGGCGATACGATTGCCCGCTTCGGGGGCGATGAGTTCGTTGTTTTGCTTGCAGAGGTCACCTCACCGCTGGAATGTCGTTTGCTCGCTGAGCGCATCGTCGAGGAGTTCCGGACGCCGTTCGAGCTGGCAGGCCGGCGGGTCTCTGTGACAGCGTCGGTTGGTGTAGCCGTAGCTCCGGGGGATGGAGCCGAGCCAGATCTGCTGCTGCAGCACGCTGATACCGCAATGTACGAGGCGAAATCTGGCGGCAGGAGCGGTTTCCGGTTCTTCAACAATGAGATGAACGTACGCGTTCACGAGATGCTGCAGATTGACGGTGAAATTCGATTCGCACTGGAGCGCAATGAGATGCGCGTCTTGTACCAGCCGATCGTTGATCCTATTGCCCGCAAAGTTGTTAAGGCAGAGGCTCTTGCGCGATGGGAGTCCACGCGTCTCGGGTCCGTGTCTCCCGACAAATTCATTCCTGCGGCCGAAGAGAACGGCACGATCGCGCAAATCGGTGATTGGGTCTTGTCCGAGGCTTGCAGGACTGCCGCCTTATGGGCCAGGGACTTGCCTGAGCCGATCGCCGTCAGCGTGAACGTCAGCGCAAAGCAGTTCAACGATCCGAGATTTGTCGACAGCGTCTTCTCGGCACTTGATGAATCCGGGCTTCCAGCTCATCTGTTGGAGTTGGAGCTCACGGAACGTATTCTGATCTCAGACGATGAGACCGCATTCGAAACGATCGCTGCGCTGCGAGAGATGGGTGTTGGCCTGTCGCTGGACGATTTTGGCACTGGCTACTCGTCACTGAGTTACTTGACCAGATTCCCTCTGAACACTATCAAGATCGATCGAGCGTTCGTCAGTGGCCTGGCGGAAGATTCGCAGACTCAGAACCTGACAAAGGCGATCATCGCTCTGGCAAAGAGCCTGGACCTTCAGCTAGTTGCCGAGGGCGTCGAGACGGCCGACCAAGCAAGAGTTCTGATCGCCTACGGGTGTGATCTCCAGCAAGGATATCTCTATGGGCGACCGGCAGAGCCGTCGGCAATCCTGAATCCGAGTTGGGGGTAAGTTACGAAGATTGCATATCGTCGAAGCAGCCCGTGGTGTCCTATCGCAGTCCTCGCGCGGCACCTGTGATGCCTGCTGCCACGCCGTGCCGGCCGTTGGAGTCGGTATCGGCCACTCGGCAAAACATCTCCCCTTGCGTTCTCACAAGCATGAGGAGTGACTCAGGGGTCAAGAATGGGTCATTCCGTAGCATCTGCCGCATGAGCAAAGTGCTGAGCGCGTAGGTGTCCCCGGCCATAATTGGCACCCCTCGTACTGCCTTGCCCTTGCAGTTGACCGACAAGAAGACCTTAGGGCCCTGATTCTCCAGGGTGAACCACTTCTCGTTTGCGGTACCGTGCCCCTTGCCCTCAAACTTCGGCACCCATTGCATGAGCGTTGCCAGGACAAGCGGCAATTCTCGCTGCGACAGCTGAATCGATACCTTGTCTGTCCAGTTGTATTGCCGAGAATTACCACTGGTTTGAGCCACCTCGATACGAACAGTTGCTTGGCCGGCGCGGGATACGTCAGTGGAGAAGCATGCCGCGGCACTTCCGCCATATACGTGCTGGCTGATGATCTCTTTGCCTTGGCCAGACTGCCTTGCCGGTTCTTCCACCCCCGGCTCCTCGGACAGAGAGAGAGAACTCATCGGCGGGGGAATGCTCTCGCTCCTGCTCGGTTCCATCGGCCGCCCAGCCGGGATAGCCTCAGCGCCGGTGCAGGAGGGTCGAGTAGGGCTAGACTCCTGGCAGCGCCGACGAAAACCTGAGCGCTCCAGCTCGAGAAACTCGGCCATGGTCAGCCTGACATAGCGGGCGTCATCCCCCTCATTGCCGGTCTCATCCCATCTCTTGAGTCGAGCCGCGAACTGGGGCCCTTCGTGCTTGCCGATCTCGATCAACACGCGCAGGGAAGGGATGCGGACATTCAGTCGCTGTAGACGTTGCTTCAGCTTCGGCGTAATCGAGAAGAAGATGCCCTGAAGGAATTTGAGTGCTTGCTCATTGCCTTGCTTTACATCTGCAACGGCTTGCGTAATGCGGTCTCCCTCGATGTCGTAGACGGACATGAGCATGCGGACATCGGGCGCAGGGATCTTGAGCTGCTGCAGGTCCGCACATAACGCCGCGGTATCCAAGGACATGCTTGTTTCTCCGTCGAGTCGCTTCATACAGTGACTTGACTATAGCAAACAAACAGACCACTTATCAATACGTGTTATTCCAATGACTTCGATATGGTCATTGGGCGAGGCGTTGAAAGTTCTCACAGTACCCACCAACTCTTCTCAGAGTTGGTGCTGACTGTTGTGACCCCTCATCGATGTGCAGAGTGCCGTTCCCGGGGCATTCGTGAACCTTCCGGCGGAGAAACAGCCGTTGAGCGAGGCGGGGCAGCGCTCGAAGGCCTGGTGGTCTCAGGCCCAGATAGTCTGCCCGCATGTCCCAAATTTGGAGGTTCCTTTGACACCACAGTCACAAAGTTGCATGGAACTTTGAGAACTCCTGTGCGAGTTCGTGTGAGTCATGTCAGCAGCTGAAAGCGGGGGACGCAACTGCTTTGGGTGTGCGTCGAAAGCGCGACCGATTGGCTACCAGATCTCGACTTCTAGCGCGGCATTGAGCTCATGCTCAATATCTATGCGGGTGCCGTGCAGCAGAAAATCCTCGTACTTCAGCAGGCCGAGGCCACCCATCACCATTGGGGTACCCACCTCCATCGCAGAGGCCATCAACTTGATCTCCTCGATGTCGCTCAGTTCGGGAGTTGCCACACCGTTCTTCCAGGCCAGGAGCTTGCGATAGCTTACGGCAACTTTGGTGCACGCTTCGGCAAGCGTCTTTGACCAAGTGGCCGCAATAAACTCGCCAACGATGAACTCGGGCGACCCGAAAACATCAGCACTGACCACCGAGTGGAGGTAGAGGGCCGCCTCATTCGCTCGTGTGACATCAGCCGTGCTTGGGCCTGCAAACAGGCCTGATCCCGAGATCAGCGAGTAGTCTTCCCATTTGAAAACGTCGGCGAGGAGAAATACTCTGAAGCCAGAACAGTCCAGAAACGAACTGATTGCGTCTATTCTCCTTCGCGTCAGAACGTCATAGAGATCATGGGGCTTGGTATGCGTGGGCTCATCGAAACAACTCATGAGGAGGTCGGCACCCACGCCACATGAGTGAGCCGCGGCATCGAAGTCGATGCCGAGAGCTTGGGATTGATCGATGATTGCCTGGTAAAGGCGAAGTCCTGTTTGCACGGGAAACGGTCTCTCAGCTCGAAATCACGATCGCATCAACTGCATCTCGCACGGGGCCACGAAGACGTTCCAGCCGCTCTTGCGAGAGGCCCAGCGCCGATGCCAGTTTGCTGTCAAGCGATGCCATGATCAGTTCTTCCCTTACTCCTGACAGGGTGTACCACGAGTACTCGGAAGACGCACGCAATATCTTACCGAGGATTGCTGCGCGGTCAGGCTCGGGGAAGTCCGCGATTGCAGTCCTAACGCTTTGCGGGAATCGCCAGCGGAGCAAGAGTTCCGCAGTGACATCGTTGTGGGAAAATCCAAGGATTTCTCGCTCCACGCTTACGCGTTTGGCCAGATCCAGAGGGTGCACCAGAGTGCCAATCTGTTTGGCTTCCGCTGGGAGTCTCAGCTGGATAAGTAGGACGCCGAGCCCTTGCATGAGCCCGGCGGTGAAGGCCTCTTCGGCGTCCACGCCAAGGGTGCCAGCAATCTCTGCCCCCATGTACGCACTGGTGAGGCCGTGCCGCCAGTAGTTGCCCATGCTTATCCCAGCCACCTGTGGGAAGGCACTCATAACCCCAGACGTGATCACCGTGGTGCGGAGTGTTTGCAGGCCAACCAGATTCACTGCACGTTCCACGCTGGCGATTCGGCCGCTTTCTCCGTAAAAGCTGGAGTTCGCGACACGGATGACCTTTGCGGCAATGGTTTGATCCCGCCGAACGAGATCGATGATATCGGACAGGTCAGTTTTCTCGTACCGCGTCATTTCGACAAGGTCGTACACCACCTGCGGAATCGTTGGCAGCTTGACGGTTTGATCAAAGACCTTGTTGAGGGGCATCATAAAACTCCAGCAGGGCGGCGAGGTGGGGGCGTGATTTCCGGGGTTTGAGGGTCCGTCATGTGCCAAGCCGAGCGATTGCAGCCTCCAGGTCACGTTGGCCAGGCCGACGTGTTGCCTCAATGAACGGCTCGATGAACTGACCAACATTGCGCAAGATCGCCTGCAGCGAGAAATGCTCCACCCAGTCCGAGAAGACAACTTCGTCTAGTGGTTCGCAGGAAACCGTCACGTCGGATGCCCGGAGAACGGGAGCTCGGGAAAGGTCCATCAACTTCATGTTCCTTTCATACGTAGCCCGGCCTGCTGCCGAAGCAATGGCACCGAGAGTCTTCTTCTTTAAATCGACCTTGCCGGCCTCGACATGTGCATAGAAGCTCTCAATGGAGCCGCCATGCTGTCCAAACACCTTGAGTGCGGTTGGGATACCTACCCGCGGAAGACCTTCTATGGTATCAGACGCGTCGCCCGCCAATGCCTTGGCCTGAAGGTAGGTCCAAGGGTCTGGCGTCCCGACATGGTCATGCAAGTCGTCTGCTGTGGCGATCAGCTTTTTTGCGCGTGAATCGAACCAACCGATGCCGTGTCCGACGGCTTGGAGCAGGTCCGAATCGTTGGTCACGATAAGTACATCATGTCCACCGGCGGCCAAGACATTCGCGAGTTGGAACGCGACATCGTCCGTTTCAGCGTTCGGGGCCTCTAACTGCATGAGCCCGAGCTTCCCGGCCATCGTCTGAATGTGGGGGCGCTGCCTCTCGAAAGAGGCCCGCGCAGCTCGCGACGCCTCGCTCTTCAGGCACTCACTTTTATAGTCGGCATAGAGGTCATATCTCCACTGAGCTCGGCCATCCCAGGCGAGAACCGGGAAGAAGTCGTAGTGGGTGCGCAGCAGCACGGACAACGACCAGAGAGTGCCGCTGATCGCTTGTACCTCCATCCCTTGCGCGGTCAGGGTGTGAGAGTACTGATTTGCGTAACCAACTGCAGATCCATCCACGATCATGATTGCGGCCATCAGTGTTGCTCCCTCTACGCCTTTCACGTTTGATGTGTTCCCTTGTGCGACGCGCACAACTGGAGTATGCGTACATGATACTGCGGAAATGCGAGGGGTTATAGCTTGATGAGCTGCATCCCCTACGGGCAAGGCCTCGCATGGCCTCCATCACAGGGAGATTCATAACATGGACATGTCCGTAGGAACGCAAGAACAAGCAATTCGCTTCATCACGCCGAAGTTCCTGGAAGGTGCCCCGGCCGGAAAGCCCAATCAGGTTGGTTTGTCGCCAGAGGTTGAATCCATGCTTGCCCGCGATGCGGTGGTGGCGGTCGGGGTCTCAGGCGGCAAGGATTCGGATGCCTGCGCTATTGCGGTGGCAAGGCACTTGGATCAGATCGGCCACAAGGGACCGCGGCTGCTGGTGCATTCCGACCTAGGCCGTATCGAGTGGAAGGATAGCCTGCCTAGCTGCGAGCGGTTGGCACATCGATTGGGTTGGGAACTGCTGGTGGTTCGTCGGCAGGCTGGCGATATGCTGGACCGCTGGGAAGTACGGTGGCAGAACAGTGTCTCGCGGTACGAGGACATGTCCTGTGTGAAGCTCATCCTTCCCTGGAGCACGCCGTCGATGCGATTCTGCACGAGCGAAATGAAGACACACCTCATATCCAGTGCGTTGCGAAAGCGCTTCCCGCAGGGAGACATTCTCAACGTGACGGGGATTCGCCGACAGGAAAGCAAGAACCGCAGCAAGATGCCGATCTGGGCGCCGAACTCCGGACTGACCCGCAAGAGTGGGATTGGGATGACGTGGAACGCCATCATCGACTGGCCTGTCCAGGACGTGGTGCATGCGATCCATGATGCGGAACTCGAGCTCCATGAGGCTTACACGAAGTACGGTATGTCAAGGGTCTCATGTTCTTTCTGCATAATGTCATCCGAGGCCGATCTGATAGCCTCCGCGATGTGCGAGGACAACCACGAGCCATACATCCGCATGGTGGAACTGGAGGCAAGGTCGTCATTTGCCTTCCAGGGGAACCGGTGGTTGTCCGACGTGGCGCCCCACGTCCTGCCGCCGTCGCTGCGAATCCGGGCCGACAAGGCCAAGGCAGTTGCGGCACAGCGACAGGTGATAGAGGCCGCGATCCCGGAACATCTACTCTATACGGCTGGTTGGCCGACGTGCCTTCCCTCGCGGGAAGAGGCGGGGCTCCTGGCTGGTGTTCGCACGGAGGTTTCGGCGCTACTCGGGCTCAACGCCCAGTGCCTCGATGCCACCAGCGTGCTGAACCGTTACGGCAGTTTGCTGGAGCTGAAAGTGGCCAAGGGCAAAGCTGGCTCGGCGGAGGATACCTATCCCCAGCAGACGGAGCTTTGTTTTGGTTGACGTGAAACCAAACCCAATATGGATGTGCGATGACAGAGACCGAATTTGACGCCGCTTGTCGGCTTTGCCAAACGCTGGATACAAGGGCCAGTGACGTCGGAGTTCTTGAAGAAGGCCGATGAAAAGCGATTCATTTGGATTCGCGACGACTTCCTGACTGTTGAGCGTGTAGTGAGAACCGGCGAGAAGCTGGCTTTCTTGATGCACGTGGCCAAAGTCAAGAAGGAGGTGCGGGAAACTGGGTACGTGTTCTTCGCGTAGTCGGAACGCATCTGTTGCGTGAAACTCCCTCCAAGCCCGCTGACGCGACTTAGGTCGTGCAGCGGGCTTTTCTCTTTGGCGCTGGCGTGCGCCGGCCGGGCTGGGGGACGCCAACTGGATCGCCCCCCCCCAACAGTCGGCTCATCCCACCCGTGCCGAGGTTCGTGCAACCGCGTGTGGTGCATCTCTCTCCATCTGATCAATCGCGGCGCCGTCCGCACACCACAAGGAGAAGGGAAATGACACTTAACCAATCGGAACAGCAAGGCCTGAAGAGCGCGATCTTGGTCCATGAATCCCAGGCTGGCGTGGTCGAGCATTGCTTCTGCACGAAGGAACAAGCCGAGGCGACGCTGCGCGCATCCCCCGACGCCGATACCGGCGCAAGCATGTTCGTCACTGAAGAAGCTCTCGAGGCGGAGATGGTGTACTCGACATCTCCAGATCTGCGAGCACGCGTTGAGGCTGCCAAGTCCAAACTTCAATTCGATATCGCTGTCCGCGACGCGCTGAATCGAAACGGTGTGCCGGCTGACCGCATCCTTCGGGTTGCAGTCTACAAAGCAATCAAGGAGCTGCGGGAGACCGTGCTTCGTCCGGTGTGCTAAAGCCTATCGATCTCAGGAGAGACTGTGAAATCAACGATCATTGATTGCCTCGCGGAACTCGGCTGGCAGAAGGACAGCATTGTCGATGCCTTCAGCAAGACGTTCGAAACTGTCGTTGCACCGAAGAAGGCCAGCGTTTGGCTGAGTTTCGATCAGGAGGGCAATCGCTGGTGGCTCCGCAACGGTGAGTTCACCAGTGCCGGAGAGAACGTACTGGCGGCCTGCCATGCGATCATTCCCATCGGGATGCCTCCCAATGAAATCCAGAAAGCTGTCGACGCGCTTGTTGCCGAGATGGAGTACAGGATAACTGGAGCGTACTCGGTTCGCCTTCTACGTCAACGGGACGCAGATACCGCACCCAGCTCCACATCGCCGTTCTGAAGAGCTCCCCCCTCCCTACGCTACCAAGGCGTTCGGAGGGCTTTTTCATGGTCGACTCCAGAAGAGGAGGTGTCAACTGGACCGCCCCTCAATATGTCCCGGCGTTGCTCATCTCCAGCAGCAACTCAACCCTACAAGGAGTCGGACATGAATCAACAGGAAAATATGGTGCCAGCAGTGACTGGCCAGGTGGTGCAGGGCTACGCGGACTCGCCAGTGATTCTGGCGCCCTCTGGCCGGTTCATTACGGACAATCGAAACCGCAAGGTGGCTGAGGTATTCCAGCCGGGAGATTCCCCCGCGGAAGCCGAAGTGATGAAGCGGCGAATTGTAGGCTCGTTCAACGCGCTGCCAGACTTGGTTGGCGTTCTTCTTCGGGCGGACAAAGAGGGCAGCTTGTGGCAGGCCCTCTACAACGAGGGAATCACTGACGCCTACGATGAAGCACTGTCGCAGGCAGTGAAGGCATTGGGCGAGGAAGGCCTTACGACCGTCGCGCACCGTTACGATCTCGACCTCGAAGCCATCCGGGCCAAAACCGATCCAGATCGGGGCATGAATACCCCTGAGCCGCCGGCGATCGCGTGACACATTAACCAGCAGCATGCCCACCGTTCTCTTTGAGGCGGTGGGATTTTTATTTCCTTCCTTCTTCCGTGCAGTGACGCTAGGCAGTGGCACGCCTATATCTCCCTGGTACGCATATCCCATAGCAAGTCCAACCCTGAACTAACAAAGGAGAACTCCGCTATGGGTTTCAAATCGCAGATCGCACTTTACAAGGCATTCTTGGTCGCCGGCTTCAGTCTGGCGAAGCTTCGCTCGGTGGAAGCGCAAGACGGGCTCTGCTGGGAGGTAACTCTGAAGAAGGGCAAGGTCGAGATCCTCCACATCAGCAATGGAGGTTTCGGCGGGCCGGACGAAGTTCGCAGCTTGCTGCAGAACGATGACGAGATCGGCCGCAATGTTGACGAACTGTACGCCGTCCCAGAGGTCGCTCAGATCATCCGAGACGCGATGATCGACGTACTGAAGGCGGAGAAGAAGTACGCGAAGGATGGCGAAACTCGCGACTTCGACGCTGAAATTGAAGCTGCCAAGGACGCCCCGCTCAAGCGCGCAGACGACACGACTGCCATGGTGATCGGAATCATGACGGATGCCAAACAGACGATCGATCAACTGAAGCGAGCTGCCAAGCGGAAGATCTGCTGGCTGGAGAAGTGCGAGGCCGGGGATTCCGATACGTACGTGTACATCAGCGCTCCGCTGAACGCGGAGACCCGTGCACACGTCCACCAGAAGTACGGCGAGACGCTCGACGTCATCCTCAATGACCTGATCGAAGGCCTTTAACCCACGACGCCCCGGACTAGATCCGGGGCTATTTCTTTATGTGGCCTCAGGGTTTGCGGGGCGAGGCATCTCTCTTACTGTTCTACGCGCCCATGACATGCATTCATTAGTCAAGTTACGCCAATCTTTTGCCGCTTAGGCGCAGATGGCCGCACCGGCGGCCCGGTGGCGGGCGGGGCGAGGGGGATAAGAGTGGGCTGCTTCGGGTGGTGCGTACAGAAGCCTGTTACGCATTTCCCTCTGTAAGGCGGTCAGGCGCCGAAGCCACAACCTATCTCGGAGAATTACATGACTACTGCTACTCACAACATTCTCACTCCGTCCAACATTCGCGATCTCACCATTTTCGGGTTCTACCCGAGTGGGCAGAAATTCTCCGGTACCGTGAAGGCCGGCTCCTCCTTCGAGGCAATGATTCGTGTTCTTGCAGACCGTCGCTATTCCGACGACGGTGGCGACCTTGCAGTCTCCAGCGTGATTGACGCGGAGACGGGCCGGGTGGTTGACGGTGCTCTGCTGTCGGCCCAGCACGACTTGTTGCCGGAAGTTGAAGCCATTGAAGGGGTAGTCCAGTGCGTCACTGATCTGATCTCCACCATGCAACCGCGCATGGATGGTGACCTCAGCGACCGCGATCGCCTCTTTGCCTACACTGAGTACGTTGGATTGCTGCTTGCCGAGGCACCGCTTGCGTTCGAAGGACTGACGCATGGTGCCATGGAGATGTCGGACGAGAACATGACCCTGGAATTCGAAGACTGTCGGGGTCACGTGCACTACTTTGAGCCAGCATTCGCGCTTCTTACACTTGCGGAGGCTGCGCTGCAGGTAGAGGTCACCACTGCCGCGCTTCAAGTGAAGACGCTCGCGACGGTGGCACGCAGCTCATTGAATCTTGCTGCGATCGATGCACTTTGATGTCCACGGGAGATCCCTTCACCAGGGGTCTCCCATTTTTTTTGCGCGAGCGTGCCTGCTAGTCCCACACGACGTGGACAGGCTCCATTGAGTTGATCCTGCCTACCAGGCGAGATCCATCACCCACTGCGTACGCCTTGATCAGGAGATGTTGCGACTTGAAGTTGCCGTCTTCCTGCCAGGCCGTCTTCCAGACCGGAATCGTGCACTGCAGCCGGCCGGTCAGATCCTCCACCCACAAGCTGTAGCAAAGCTCACCCTGGACGGTGGCTACGGTGGGGCGCTGCCTGAGGGTGTACAGCCCGTGGAAATGCAGGCCTGATGCCAGGGTGGCAAGGTGATCATGCTGCCCGCTCAATGCGAACTTTCGTGCGACGATGGTTTGCATCATTTGAGTACTGCCGTGGGTTTGAGTCCGCGATGGATTGATGGGAAAGCTATGCCCTTGGTGTTGATGGTCGCTGTTCGCCATTACGAGCTGCAAGGACCAACCAACAAGGAGCATACCCATGCAATACGGCACCTGTCACTTTACTTCAAAGCAAGCAGCCGATCGCTACTATCAACAGATGGGCTATTCCTCTGCGGACATTCCACTTGCAGAGGGGAACATCCGGATCGGAGAGCCCGCGTTGCGGGAGGGCGAGATCGCGAAGCCGGATGAGGACGGTCGGTACCACGTCTGGGTTCCTGAGACCGTGGAGAAAGCGCCTGCAGTTAGGCCGTCTGCCACAGTTTCTGCGCCGCGGCGCCGCGAGGACGATCGCCTGGCATCTGAGCTGGAGCTGTTGACGATCGAAGAAGGCACGATTCAACTGCCGTCGGAGAGACTGCAATGCTATGCGGAAATCAAGCGGCTGATCCAGAAGGGCGGGGGGCGCTACGATTCTCGCGGGTACTTCAAGTTCCCTGCGGGCATTGATGCTGCAGTCATCCTCGAGGAGTTGCGGTGCGGGAATGTCGTGAATGGAAAGAAGGATTCCCAATCGTTCTTTTCCCCCCAACCTGTTGCACGTCGGGTTTGTGAAGCAGCGATGCCGAGACCCGGGAGGCGGTACTTGGAGCCGTCAGCTGGTGGTGGCGCATTGGCGGACATCGTGCGTGCGGCCGGGGCGGAGATTGTGGTCGTGGAGAATCATGCGCCGAATGTGCATATCCTAGAAGGCAAAGGCTATGACGTTCTGGACCGTGATTTCCTCACAGTGTCGCCGAGCGAGATTGGTTTGTTCGATGGCGTGATCGCGAACCCGCCATTCAGCAACAACCAGGATATCGACCACATCCAGCACATGTGGTCGTTCTTGAAGCCAGGTGGTTGCTTGTCAGCGGTCGCATCAACGGGCTGGCAGCGAGGATCTCAGCGCAAGCATCGCGCGTTCATTGAGTTCCTCGAGCAGAACCATGCCGAGATCGCTGAGATCGAGGCGGGGGCATTCAAGGAGTCAGGAACTAGCGTTGCTACGGTCCACATTTGCGCCTGGAAGACCGTTCCGGAACGTGCGAAGGCTGAATCGAGCCCTCGCCCATCGGCCGCGGCTACTCAGTTGGCCCTCATGCTGTGAAATTCTGAGCTCAACTCAGTCGGATGGCCCGGCCTGTCTCGGCAAGGTCGGCATCTGAAAACTCCCGCCCGCCGGTCTCTACAGACGGCGGGCATTTTTTTGTCCGCCTTCGGTCCCGATCGCTGCGCCCACCCGAACACCTCGCGATTCATCGTCCCTCCACAGCACAGCATCCTGGCCGGTGCTGCCGTGCGCTAGGCACTTCACTGCCGCTGTGGTGCATTCCTTAGCTGCAAGGAACAACGCAAAGGAGAAGCAGATGACGACAAGCAGTAAGGACCTGGTCTCAGGCGCGAAGCACGATGTCCTGGCCGGGCGCATTAAGCGATCGACGGGTCTGCAGTACTTCGGGTACCGAAAGGGAGCCGATTCGATCTTGATCAAGATGGCGGAAGGAAACCTGTTCGAGATCCCGGTGACCCCCGCCGGCTCTGCAATCGTAGTAGTGGCTGCAGTTGCCAGTGCTTTCGACGCTGGATCTACCCCGGCCGATGTTCTGGATGACTTTCGGCGACGAGGGGAAGTGGAAGGAGCTGTGCAATACCTTGGAGCTGATCCATTTGTTGGCGAATGGGCCGAGTTGGTTCAGACGCCGATGGAGAAGGAGGCTTCCGCGGCTCCTGCAAACACTGCCTTCACCCTGGAGATCTGAAGATGAACCAATCCGAACTTCGCGACACTTTCCAGAATCTTGGTTTGCCCCTGAGTGACGTACAGGAGCTCGATCCCGACTCGCTGTTTCCCGGCGTATCAAAGTGGCATGTGTTGATAGAGGCCGTCGAAGGGACGTTGGTGAACCTGATGGCCAATGCAGCAGTATCGGCGGTGTCCAGTCCACTATCGGTGCCAATCGAGTTCCGGCTGGACGGTAAGCCAAGCAAGCTGGAGGTCTGGAATGTGCGTCTCGTAAGCGGGGTGAGTCTGATCCTCAGTGCGACTGTTGAACCGAAGCCTCTCACCGCTGGCGAACTCGACATCCGTGCGACGGTAAGTGTGGTTTCGGACCAGACCCTGATGCCGTTTGTTGAGGAGTTGGCGGTAGAGGGGCGACGAATCGAGGCGATCGATCGACTAAGGGCGGAGGTCAAAGGTGTTGCGTCAGCCATCGAGAGCCTACTCGATGGTGTAAAGCAGCCTCGCGCGACCTACATCTATCGGGAACGTCTGGAATGCACGGCGATGGGTTGGGCCAGGCCCGATACACAGCAGCACGCCATCAACTCGTAACCACAGTAGCCCCCTCTTCCAGAAGAGGGGGCTTTCTTTTCATTTCGCAGCGCGCAGAGGTTTCGGGCCCTCGCCGTTGTGGTCCCCTGTGAACCATCTCTCAGCACCAACAATCGCGGCATTGCCGCACCGAACTCAGGAGAACGACCATGGCAATCCACTACGACAATGCGGACGAGAACAAGGGCGGTTTCACGTCGGAGCAGATGAACGCACTGATTGAAGGGGCGAGCGAGCAGCAGGTCCGCCTTGCATTGCAGAAGGTGCTCCACGTTATGGCGAAGCTTGGCTTCGGCACGGACGAGGAGATCTCCGGGGCGGATGCTGTCGACGCAATCGGCGAAGTATTCGCGGAAGTCACTGAGGAAGTGCTGCAAGGGCAGGGCTAACTCAGTTCAACCGAAGCAAATGGAGGGAGAACGAATTGCCTACCAGTCCTGAACTCGCAAACATCGACGCGGCATTCGAGCGGCTCAACACGATTCTCGATACGACTGGGGCGCTAGATTCCGCGGCGACCCAGCATGCAGCCTACGCGTTGCGGCTCGCCATCGTGCAAGCGCTCGGTGACCAGGATCGAATCGAGGCCGCCGAAGCCTCTCTCGCGGAGCTGAAACTCAGTTCCTGAATTGTGTAGCCCGACGCCCGCGTGACCGACTCAGTCGGCCGCGGGCTTTTCAATTCAACGCCGGCGTTTCCCTGGGGCAACACCACGCCAAGCAATGTCGAAGCAGCAACTGCTGCTGCTGTTCATCGTGCGATGGCCATTGTAAGGACTTACACGAGCCTGTTCTGCATGCCCATTGTGCAAGGACTACGCAAAAAGCCCTTTGCACTTTCCCTCAGGACACTCTGGAGTTGACAATGCTTGCTGCTATCGCCCTCTCGCTTTTCCTGTTCGCTTGCGGTTATCCGTTTGCGAAGAAGAACTGATCTTCGAATGTGGTTCGCTCCACGTCCGTCTGACGCCAACTAGGTCTTCTGATGCCATGCTTCGGTTGGCTATGCCACACCCAAGTTGAGCCGTGCTCACTTGGGTGTTTTTTTGTCCGCACCCCCGCATGGAAAAGTTTTTTTGGCCTTTGTTGCAATAGGCTTTGCAGATCTATTGTTTCCCCACACTGCTGCAGCCGGGCAAAAAAAAAACCCACCGATTCCTCAGTGGGCTTGATGGCGCATGGAGAAGGTTAGCGCTGCTTGATGGCGGCAAGCCGATTCTTAAACGTCCGGACAACCTGCTCATATCGGTTCAGTGCAGTATTGTCCGGCTTGGTTTCATCCGTACGCCACCGGAAGATGGTCATCTTCGTGACGCCCAGGATGGTAGCAAGATCGGTGTCCGACTCGACTTGCAGGTCGTTCGCCCAGCGCCCAAGGATATCGCTCATCGGCCGATTGAACATCTCGCGACGTGCCATGGCCTCAGGCTCTTCGTCGCGCAGCTTTCGGGCGGCGGTCATAATGTCTGCCGGCACCGAGGCCGTGCGGCCGTAGATATACGAGGAGAGCCGCGGCAGGCCGATGCCGAGTGCTGCGGCAAAGTCCTGGTTGCGCATTTGCAGATCTGCGCAGATTTGTACCAACTCGAGCTGGTCGGCCGAAAGAGTCTCGTTGCGGTTTGCACGGCGAACCCGCGGCTTAGGCGCGGCAGGGGCTGGGAGGGCCTCCAGATTCTTGTCCGCTGCGGCGGATTCGGGCGCCGGCGCGACGGGCGCAATCAGAGGATCAAGGTCGAAAACGCCGAGATTGCTCAATTTCTCTTCTCCATTCAAATGCCTTCGGAAGGCCAGGGCCATTTTCGCAGCAGCAGTCCTGGAATCGATGACCTGGTCCCTATCAATTGGTTCGCTGTCTACCAAGCCAACATTTTCCAGCTCTTCACCACGCTCTCGCATCTCTTCGATCGAATCGTGGTTGATGGTAAGTGCGAGAGCGTCACGAATGTGCTCCCGGCAAACATTGCTCGCAATTGCGTAGATTACCGCATAGATCGCGTTTGCCTCGCGCAGCTTATCCAGTTGCTTGGTGGCGAAGAAGACTACCACTACTCGCTGCAGGATCTCGTCGACATCGCCAAGATCGACCTTAGACTTCAGAGCTCGTACGCGGCAAATCTTGTGCGTACGCTCATCTGCATACATCGCTTTGATGAACCGATCGATGAAGGTCTTCGGGCGCTTGGGATTGTCCAGGAACTCGGCGCTCATGCGCTCAAGTTCCGACGGCTTGCCCGTTGCGGTAGGGGTGTCAAAGCCGTCAACCTCAGTGGTGTCCACAGGATCGACGCCTTCGTCTTCGGCAGGAATGAATTCGGCTACTTCTTCAGTCACCATTGAATGGAGTTAGATGGACTGTGTTCCTAGGTAGCAACCCGGTCAACCACTCGGTCCAGGCGCGGTAGAACTGCGCGTTGCACTTGCTCCACTGAATCCACCAGGTCGAGCATGATATGCACGCCGGCTACCAGGATGTCTGACTTCATCTCTGGGTAGAGCAACATTGCGCGTTCCATACGCTTGTTCACAAGAGCGACCGCCTGATCGGCCGATTTACCTTCGAGCCGGAGTGCAAGGACCGGGTTTTGGTTCTCTCGCACGCCGAGCGCGTCAAGGCCGATTTCGATAGGGCTGTACTCACGTTGCATGACTGTTCCATCCTTGGCCGCCTTCTGCCGAGCGACGCTTTAACAATTATACCTACGGGGCAACACGTGTCAATAAACCAACCAGGCAGATGGTTGGGATACATAACACGTACGAATGACCGGAGGGTAATCCCTCAGGCCGGCTTTGGCGCGACTACAGCAGATGCGATCGCGCGGGAACGGATCAGGCTGTGACCTGGACAGCCATCTCCATGCGGGGGACGAACTTCCGGATCTCGAGGATGTTCTTGGAGGATTTGCTTACAACGGTGAGGCCTGCCAACAAGATTTCCGCACGCGCCTCGGGGTAGTCCTGGAGCGCATTGCTCATACACGTCATTGCTCGCATCCCCGAGCAGCTGGCGTTCACAAACTTGGAGCACTTCGGTTGACCCTCGGAGTCGATGCATCCCATGGATGCCATCCCGATTGTTGTGGCGAGCGACGTTTCCCCGGCGGTTTTGTTCATCGTGACCTTCCTTGCAGCTATTCGTTTTTGGTTTGTGCTTGGCCCTTGTTATGTTGGTAACAAGGTGAGATGCATTATAGATACGTGACAAATGTCAGGTCAATTGAAATCGTCCGTAAGTTGTTGTTTTTAAAGGGGTTTGTTTGCAAAAACGCGTAATGCAAGTTTGGTCACCGAAAACACGTCTGCGTTTTTTCGCTTCTGTAAGTGGCTTAAACGACGCGCGTCGAGCGTTTTGGTCCAGATTCGGTTTCTCGGCCAGAAAACGGGGCAAAGCAAAAGAAAAACGCCACCCTACAAAGGAGGGTGGCGGGCCAGTTAAAGGAAAGGATCTTCGCTGGAGATGTTCGCGTTCAGTGCCCTCTCTTCCTCAGGGAACAGAGGTAACGAGAACTCATCTGGATGCCGAGCTTGGCGATGGAGCTTGGCCTGCCAGTAATCCTTAGCGGCGTCGGTCGTTTCTTCAGCGTGGTCGGTCATCGCTGCCGCTGCCCCAGGCAAGCCTGTCGGTACAGTCGGTACAGAGTGCTTCGAGACCGAGGCGCGCTTCCCATTCATTGGCTTGTCAGCCATTTCTGGTGTGGGCAGAGTTGCCGGCCGTTGAGCAGCAGGCACCCGTTTCGGAGTTCGCGCCTCCGGCGGAGATGGTTGCCGCTGGTGCTCCATGGGCGCCCGTCGAAGCAGCTCCAGAGAGCTTGGTCCTCGCCGGCGCACGGGGCGCTCGACTTCGATGCAAGGCAATTGCGTCTCGTCGCATCGCAGCTCGATCGGTTCGACGTAGTGCGGTGTAAACTGAAATTTTCCGCAGTAATACCACATGAAGAATGGCCAACTCATTAGCGCATACAGGAGGGGAGGGGCCCACCAGTACCCGTGGCCAGGATTGGCTTTAACCGTGATCACAACACAGATTGCCACGGCGTAGAACATTGCGTAGCACATCCATCGTTTTGCTTTCATCTGCTGCACCCTTGCGCGGTAGTCTGGACGCGAGAGAGATGACGAACATCCGCGAAGAATGGGTACTTGTCTCGGGTGGAGAACGAGAAGGTGGCTTCCATGTCAGCCGTTGGGGGCGCAGCAATGAGAAAACCCGGCCACGAAATGTGGCCGGGTCGGAGGGGTTACCAATCAGACGAGCGATTTGAGTCGGTTCCACTCGGCGTCAACGTCCCAGGCTGAGACTGCGGAGAATCTCGCGACAAGTTCGTGGATGGTGATGTCGTGGGTGGGCTCATCAAGCGTGAGTATCGCGCTCAACTGGGGAGCGCCGCTTTCAAACGCCTCAAGGCAAGTGAAGACATGATCAATCTCGCTCGGCCACCCGCTTGTGCCCTGCAGCTGAAGACTCGGCGTCGGCAGTCCAACCTGTTGCGCAATTAGCAGCCCGCCTTGTTGCAGCTTTCCGGCGATCAAAGCAAGCTGGTCATTGGAGATCGCTCCTGCGACGACGACACACTCACTTACCTGGCAGCTAGCAGCGTCGCAATACACCAGCTCAAGTTTTGTGTTCTCACCTTGGTACCGTATGCCATGGTGGTGGGGATCGTCGAACACCGTGGTGACCAGTTCGCGATACGCTTCCGGAAGGAGGCGCGTGTCGAGGCCGGCGGCCGTATCAAAGTCGATCACCTCGATGGTGACCTGTCCATCGTGAGCGGTGTTGAGGATACCGTCCTTGGTGGTGACAAGAACGATAGCCGGACTGACTGCCCCGGTGCCAGCCTCGAGCTCAATCAAAGTGATTGCGGCTTCGAGGCCAATGATGTCGTTTTCCTTTGGATCATACAGGTTCGCTTCGATGCCGCTCCTGATATCTTCCAATTGCGCCTTGGCGGCTTCGATGACTCTCACGAGTGCTGCTTGCTGATTCATGCTGGGTCTCCGTGAAAGGGGAGGTTGAAGGCCGAGATGGAAAGCCTTGTGAGGAGAAATGGCGCACAGCTCTGCGTAGATCTGGCCGCGAAGAAGAAAAAAAGCCTCCCGGGTGTGGGAGGCTTGGGGTTAGATGACAAGCTCGACGGTGTCTCGATACTTGCCAAGATTCGGTGGAGCGTCGGGCACTGCGATCGCCTTCGGACGATGAATCTGCAAGGGCGTCGTATCCACGTCAGTGAGATTGAAGTCCTTTGCAACGGTGATTCGGAAGGACTCTTTGCCTTTGCCGCGGTACGAATCCACATCCGTGTCGGTCACTACCACGCCTTTGTCAGCAAGCAGCTTTGTGTAGTCCACTTCGCCTTTCTTGTTGGTTCTGGATAGAAGCACGCCACAGCCTTCTCGCAGCTTTTCACCAGGTGCCAACAATGCAATGAGTGCTTCACGGGCCAACTGCTCTCGTTCCTCCAACTCGTCTCTCTCGCGCTTGATAAGGAGGTAGTGAGTCGCTGCTGCTGCCCACTCATCGGACTCCCATATCCCAGACTGTACTCGCTCCCAGAAGATGACCTCTGCGGCGACAATCTGGTCAATGCGGGCCTGATCGCGAGGCACTCGCAACAAGACGCCGTCCTGGCCGTCAAACGAGTAGTAGTTCCCGTAGTCAGCCTCAGCAACGAAAATCTGTTGCTGGACCTGGTCGACGTACTCCTCAGGCACCAGGCCGCTGAGGGCCAGTTTGTGGGCACGTTCACCAGGACACTTGACCTCGAGCGGCTCGCCCGAGAACAAGTCGAAACCGTCGAACGACGCCCGAATGAACGGGTGGACGGCACTCTCGGCGACGAGGGGGGTGACTGTGGTGTTCGTCAGCTTCTCGTACTGCGCCCGCGCAAGAGGTTCTAGGAGTTTTCCCCGCTCGCGGATCTTCTGAAGGATGGGATTGCGTTTCGGGTCGGTACCCTTACCCGTCTTATGCTTGAAAAGCTCATAAGCGCGAGTGTAGTGCGACTTTCCCATGATGATTGGGGCATCTGATGCTCCGATGCCCTTGAAGCGCCAAGCAAGCCATTCAGGTGAGCCCTGAATAGTTGCTGGCCCTGACAGGACTTGCATTGCCATGGAGATCTCCTTGGGGTTGCCATGCCATAGCACGGCGTCTTCGCTTGACCCAAGGAGATGTCGAACGTGTGCAGCTAAGCCGCGCTGGTGGCCAACGGAGGGCCGCGCTAGAACGGCCTAGACAATTCCGGTGATGATGTGAGAGGCATCGACACGGCGTAACGACCGGGGCTCCTGGGCGACGAAACCCGCGCCAACGTGATCCAGGGAAAACCGTTCCCGAAGCCGGGCCGACAGAACGAGACGTAGGGGAAGTTACTGTCCAGCAGACAGCGGAAGTATCTAGCTGGCAGAAAACGTATTTCAGATTGAAAAAGCCCTCCGCTACGAATAGCGAAGGGCGTGTCTTACTTGCGCGGGCTTGCGAACGGTGCTTACTCCTTTAGGAAGAGCCCAGGCAGGATGCCAACTCCGGCACCCGAACGTAGCCTCTCGCAGTCTTGGCACCAGAAGGACTTCTTGTTACCCATCAACGTTGTGGTCAGCGGGTTCAGCCCAAGCACGAATGCGTCCTTACGGCTTGGCACCAAGATCATGAACTCGTGCCCCTGGCTATCCCAACTCTTCCAGGTGACGTCGAACGTTCCGACGGACCCTGCCCATTGGCTGCTTGGGTCCTTCGTGACCTCGAGAGTTCCGGTTCCTTCCTTGGCATCACCACCGAAATTGTTGAGGGAGAGTTTCGCCGTGACACCGACAGAACTTCCCCCAAACATATTCGTCGCGGTGTACACCGCAGGCTTGTCCGAGCACGCAGAGACCCCAATGGCTCCAATGGCCACCAGCAGGGCGAGGAAGAGCTTTCTCATGTATTTTTTCTCCGATAGGTTGGTTGGACGCAAGTTCATCGTCATGTCCTTGCGCGGAAGGAATGACTCACAGGAAGCCATAACTGGCGTCACGTATATGCGGTTGTCGGGCATCTCAGAGGGTCCTGCTATGCCGAATCGTCGGCACAACCTTCATTAACGGAGAGATACCCATGACGCTTTACTCGAAACCATGTTCGATTCACAACCAGCTCCGGACTGGGGCTCATATGCTGAGTGGTGACGTACGCGCCTTCGTGGAGAGTCAGGCGTTCACTGATGGCTTAGTCACCGCTGAGAAGTACGATGTTGAGAAGGCCAGAATGACCATCGCCATGCTGAAATGCGTCGCCCTGGACCCCCTGCGCGGAGCAGATCTCCATGCGTTCATCACGCAGGGGGAGGGAAAGCTTCGCTGCAACCTCGCGTTTGACCGCCTGGCAAACTTTGTGGGTTTGTTCGAGATCGATTTGGCGGCTCCGCTCGCCAAAGCACTGGTCGATGCCGTCGAACAGAACCTGCGCGGCCGAATGTTCAAAGCGGCGCAAACTAGTCGGCGTATTGAGCGTAGGTCAGTAGGCATGCTGGCAAAGGCGGCCAGGAGGGGGAATGCCGCTTATCGGGCCTCGCTTGACGCCGCCATGCCAAAAGGAGTGCTTCGCTGGAGCCCTACGCCAGAGGACTACTTCCGCGCCAACGCAGAGTTTGATCGAGCGTACGGTAATGCCAGGGAGAACATCGAGCGCCGACTTAGCGCTCTGGGCCGAGTGGCTTCGCCGGGGTTCACCGGCGGCTACACGGAAGCCGTCGCTGGATTCCTGCACAGTTACCTTTCGAGCAACTAGGCGTTTGCAGTCCATAAACAAAAAGGGCCCGCTTGTGTTACAAGCGGGCCTTCTTCTTTGTCGGTTATCCTGGCCTACTGGGCAATCTTGAGATTGATAGCGCGGCTGAGTCCTTCGCTGGCGTTCACCAGCCGCAGATCGTCGAGCGTCAGTTCAGGATTGTAGGAAGCCGCCACGGAAGTCGCGCAGCTGCGGCCCACCCGGCAAACCTCATACTCCACGACGAGCACGGGCTTCTTTACGGCCGCCGCGGAGCCTGCTGCCGCAGGATCGGTAGTCGCTGGATTCTGGCTAGTGAGGTCCTTATTCACGTGGTCCAGATTCACCAGCACATCGTTGGCCATATAGCTTGGGTCGGAACAAGTGCCAAAAGCCAGGCAAAGTCCAATTGAGGCTGCGATTCCAACCCCTGTGCTCAGGCTGACTTTACCGTCTTTGCCTTGTGGTGTGTACTTGTCTGCCTCGCCGGCGTAAAGCTCGCGCACGGAGTAGCGGATGCCTGGGTCGTCGTTGGAGACGTTGTACCCAGCCGCGGCAATCTTCTGGCTTAGCTTTTCAGCTACTGCCTCTTGTCCCTCTGGAGCAGTGACCCCAACCTTGCCCGAAAAGGAGCCGAGATTGGTATTCACATGCGCAGCGATAACTCGATAGTCGTCAGTCGCAACAATTGACGGCTTTGCTGCGAATGCAGGGGAACTGCAGGCCGTGATCAGGACCGCGATGGCGGCGAAAACTCCTCGAAAGTTCATGTGACCCTCCTAGTAACACGTATGTATATTATTGCTGGGGTTGATTGTATATGGATTGTCAAGTTTTGGGGAAGTTACCCCGGGGATGTGTGATACGACTGCGCTGTGTGAGAGCTCATAAAAAAACTGGGCTCGCGTATCACGTGAGCCCAGTCTTGAGAACATCGAACGCCGTAGCATTCGACCAAAGGGTGCCGAGGCACCGTTTCAAGACTGGGCCCATAGCTTTACCTGATTGGATTCGTCGACAGCAGTACGACGTTTCTAGGCTAGGTGTGCCTTTGCGACTCCCCACCAGTATGCACATGGCCGCTGTGTGATGGACTTTGCGTCCGGGGATAGTCATTGGCGCTTGCTCCCGTAGGGGGGAGCACTTGAGGGTTTGTATCTCTACGACCCATTCCTCCGTTGGTTCCGTGCGGAATCACGTGTTGTCCAACGCTCGGGAGACACCCGGCGTGCGACAGTTGTCGGTTCTCAGCGAATCCAGTGACCGAAGTCACGTTCATCTAAGACATCGGCGTGCATAGCCGTCGTCGAGCACACAAAACAATCACGTGGGAGGCGTTGGGGAAAGATACGCTCAAGCGGTGATGGGGCATTGCGCTGGCCCGTCACCCTAGATGACTACAAGGGAGGCGTCGCTACCTCGGATCAGCCTGGTGTCTCCAGTTCCTGCATCCGTTGAACCTTGCCCTTGGTGATGTGCAACATCCGCGCATACAGGGACTGGGCGGGTATGCCGTGTGACCTCTCCTTCTCCTTCCTTTCCTTCCTGTGCTGCAGCCTGCCTGTTCCTATCTTGCTGGGAGGGTGAGACCAGACCCGATGGGGAAGGGTGTCCGCGCCCGACCACCCACCGAAGCCGACCGGGGACAGTTGCTAATTCATGTGACTCATCTCTCCAGAGTCAAACAACAGCGGCGCTGCCGCCCCCTAGGAGCTTTGGATGGACACTAACGAAACTCACTCTGGCGAAACGCGAATCGAGCGCATCACTGGCGGCCACAATCGCGTTCTCGTGCTGCATACCAAGGACTCGGAAACCACCATTGTCATTCCGCCTGGTGTCAACGAGCACGATTGGATGGGACTGGAAGCCGAGCGGAACAGGCGAGAGGCGGCAAGTCTCTTCGATCGAGCACAGCAGCTGGCGGCTCGTGCTAAGCGGCTGGATTTGGCCGCCGGCTTGTGCAAGCCGTCAAATCCGTCGAACTGAATGGGGATCGCCTCGGCGATCGCTCCTCCTGTAACCGTGGTGCCCACCGAGTACCCTCTCACGAGGTACCGGTGGGTTTTTCTTTTCAGGGGACTCAAATGGCTACCAACTGCATGAACTCGCCTCCCGCTCCGGCGCCGCGGCATCACCGCCACATGGCGTGTCCAAGCACCAATGAGAAAGGCCCCTCAAAGAGGGGCCGGTGGGAGTTAGAAGCCTTGCTGGGCCATGAGAGACCTAACAAGGGCGGGGGCCACACTGACGATGATGCCAATCAGTGCCAGTTTGAAGCCCAGAGACTGAGCGTCCAGACTGGCCACGAATGCGCGAAGGTGGAAGGCGACAAAGACGACCTTGTACATGAAGTCAAGAATCTCTTTGGCTACCCACCCTGCGATGTTCGCGCCGGCGATGATGATTTGGACGAATTTGTCCATTGGTGCTGCTCCACGCGAGAGGTTGGCCGGCTTGCGCCGGGTGCCCGGGAAATGGGCCACCCACCGGATCGGGGGTGAGAGCGGCCAGCTCGCTGGTCTGGCGTTCGATCAAACTACTGAACTGCTCTCTCGCGTATAGCTAGGACGATTTGGACGCCTGCATCCGAACCACATTCCTTCAATCGGCTTGTCAAACCTGGCCTGTAGCCGCCGTTCTCAGGTAGCCGGCGTGATACGGGGCGCAGCCCATAATCCAGCGGCCTTCTAGTTCGAGGTCGTAGTCCGAGAACGACGTTCCCGACGCATTGCATCTGGCCTCGTTCTCGATGACGGCATCGAGGCGGACAATCTCTGTCTCATTAAGCGGTCGAATGCCTGTCTGGCGGGAGCTGCTAGCCCAAGCCTTGTACTCGGGAGTACCGTGCTCGTCGAGCCAATCTCGATGCTTGAACATCTCCCTGTCCGTGGTGAAGCCGAGGGCGACCGCTTCGTCGCTGACGCCTGAAATTGCTGCTTTTCCTGTCATTTCGTACTCCTTCGAGTTGAACCGTGCAAGCTGATATGCCGCACACGAAGGAAGAAGGGCGAGACCTGCTCCGGCAAAAAAAGCCCGCTCCGGATGAACCGGCAGCGGGCTGGGCGGGAGTCAACGGGTGTATTGTTAAAGCCGACCAAGTTCGACGCTGCCGGGCAGCGGCAAATCGGGGTGAGACCGTGATTCAGTTCCTTGCAGACCAGATAGACCAGCTCGACCTTGCTCTAGACCAGCTCGCGTTGCAGGATCGGAACTTTGACCGGTTCGCTATGATGCTGACGGACAATGTCGTCGAACTGACATTGCACCGGCATGCAGAAGACACTCGAGTACTTGAATCGGATCTGCGCCTTGGGGGCCAGACTCCAGGAATCGATCAGAAGATTGTGTCGGAAGCTTTGGGGGCGAGGTTCGACGGCAAGGTAAAGTTGGCGCGTACGACCGGGCTGATTGATGCGGAATTGAGCGCGACGCTGCTTTATCTCCATGGTTTCCGGAATACTGCGTACCACCGCGGTGCCCGGCATGAGGGCGTTCTGCATTCGGTTTCGCTCTTCTACGTGCGGTGCGCCTGCGAGATTCTTGCGCGGTACCAGCCCCTTGGGTGGTACTCAGCGAGCGGGGACAAGATCTCGCACCGCGCTGTGAAGTACCTTGGCTCCATGAAAGGAAAATTGCCAACCGAACCTTTCGGGCGCGCATGGGCCCAGATATCGGAAGTCGCACTGCATCTGGGGGACAGGCTCGTAGCTGATCTGCACTGCGACATGCAGAAGACTATAGAGACGTTCGCCGAAAGCCTGGGATTGCTTGCGCAGTACCCTGAGCCTGGTGGTACACCGCGCAGCACTGTGATCATTGAGAGTCAGGTGTGGCACGTTGCCTTTTCGTCCGTGGGGGAAGACTATGCTCGAGTCCACGGTGGACCGACGTCGCCGTCGGCTGACTACGTGCGCTGGATAGAAGCCAACTTCCCATGGATCGACCGCGTTGACCCGGTTCCGTCGTGGCGAAGGCGAGCCGCCACACTCGCGAAGGAAAAGAATCCGCATTCGGCCGTTAAGAAGTACTGCGACTTCATGCGGCAGTCTGAAATGTTGCGTGAAGCGATCGATGCGGCTGCTGCTCAGCTCAACGCCCATCTGAACAACCTGGTGGATTCGTACCTCGAAGAACAGGCTCTTCAGCGAGGGAAGCCGTGAAGGAAAAAAATGAAAACGCCCCTTCGGAAAGGGGCGTCACAGCGGTTGATTAAGCATCCTGAGCGGCGTCGCGCATCAGTGAAGTGGCCTCAGCGTACGAGAGCCCATTGTCACGATAGTAGAGCGCACCCTGATGGATGGCGCCGTCGTGGCTGTAGCCTTCCTTGCGGTACTCGAGATACTTGTCGGTTGCCCGAGCGAGCTGTTCGAGGGTGAACTGCATTTCTGCCTCACTTGGTGGTGCGTTGCAAAGCGCCGCGAGAACGACGGACTAGAGTTGATATGCGATTGCCTGACGCAGGGCAGAGGCGTCCATGTAGGCGCCATGCTTCGCGATGTAGCGGCCGATTGCTACGTCCAGCTTGACTACTTTCAGCTTTCGCATGCTGTTCAATGCTCTGAACGCTTCTTCGCGAGTGCATCCCGTGATCTCCTGTACTGTTTCCACGAAGTTCTCTTCAGCGTTCGCAATGCGTTGGGCGACGGGTTTCGCTCCAGGGAGCCGTGCGTTCTGGTGCATACCTGCCTTGGCCTTAGCGGTCATCAGATGCCGCCTCCGTACCCAAGCTGGGACATGATCCAGTCGCAGACAAAGCGGCGCTTCACCTGATCAGCTTTCAGCTCCGAGTCCTCACCTGCTTCACGAATCACCACCGCTGCAATGTCACCGCGCGTGCGATCGTGGCCGACGGTAGGCAAAGAGCGAACAACTGCGCTGAAGACTCGCTTGCCCGCCGTTGCCTTGACTGCGTCAAAGTCCATTTCTTTCCTTTGTGTTTCGACCGCAACGGCGGCCGTCGCATATGCCTGGTTGTCGATAATCGTCAGATCACTTGCCCATGAAGAGCTTGAACCTCGCGATAGTTGTTGGCCATGTCATGAAGCCAGCACACCTTGATGCGTAGATCGTCCGATGAGGGAGACACGTCCCACTCAACAAGGCTGTAGCAATGCCCGCCTTCATCGAACACTCGTGCTTCTGAACTTCCCATGGAGATGCGGTTGAACCCCTTGTTTCTAAGAAATTTCTGAACGCGCTTCCCGTTTGCGGTCATCGTTCTTTCCCTTGAATGTTGTGTTGTTCCATCGCCCGCCGAAGCGGGCGGGTCGGGTGCTAGATCTTGCGAACGGTACCGCTCGCGATGTTCCAGCCGTTAGGCGCGAAACCTTTGCGGTTTCCCCACTTGTCGCTTTCGATGAAGGAGCCGTCGTTCAGGTTGAACTGCTCGCCGCCATCCTGCAGCGGCTTTACGCTGCGAGAGTTGGCGCGAAGAAACGTGCTGGATTTCAAGATGAAGTCTTTGGCCTGCATTTCTCGATTCCCTTCGCCCGGGTTTGCGGGCAGATTTGTGGTTAGCGTTCCGCGGATTCGCCGTCGATCTCGAAGCAATATGGGTTGCTCTCGTCCGTGGAGACTTCCGCGAGGATCGGCTCGCCGTTAGGCCATGAACCAAGGTTGGCGGAGTTGCCTTGAATACGGTCGAGCAACTTGATTGCTTCCGCCTTGCTGGTGGCCTTGACGCGCACCGCGCAGGACAGCCGTACATCAAACGCGTACTCGTGAATCTCTGTCGTAGTACCGATGGTCACCGGGTCCGTCGACATGTCGGTCAGTGCGGTCGCAAAGTAGTGACCGTATGCCAGCGGATCGGGGTCACTTGGCATCGAAACCAGGAATAGCAGTTCATCGCATTTGGCCAATCCGTTGACCTCCATGCCGACGGCTGCAATGGAGACCCGTTGGCCGCGGTACTTCTCCAGGTTGGGCAGCTTCTGAATTGCCTCGTCAGAGAAACGAGCCGATTTGAGACTGGCAGCAAATGCAGCTGCCTTGCTCGGGTCCTTGAAAATGCTGTCTGCTCCGCAGACGAGTTTGTTGCGGGCTTCTGCCATGGATCTCTCCTCTTGAAGGTTGGACTTGCATGAGGCAATGAGACACAGGCAAGACTATGTGCCAGCGGAAAGGAAAACGCCCCTCACTGGCTGGCCAGGAGGGGCGGGGGAGTTGGGAGGTCAGAGCATCAAGCCGTGTTGGAGGGCTGGTCGACGCAGAGCTCCTCGAAAGCCGGGCAGCTTTCAACTTCATCTACGTCTTCGGTTGGCCAGTTCTTCGAGCACTGGCTCAACTCTCCAGGCCTGTACGTGCAGTGCGCGCAGGTCGCGCACAGATCATCATCGGAAATTGAGCGCATTTTTCTCGTCTCCTTGCGTGGTGTTCCGTGGTTCAGTGGCCGCCGAGTAGCGCGGGTTGTGGTTCGGCAGTGAGGCTAGCCTTGTATTGACGGGCAAGCTTGAGGCTGTACGACGCGTTCGCCCGTGTTCTGTCCGCCAGCCAGGTTCCGGCCAGTTGGCCGCGCGCCCGGTGGATGCGAGCCCAGCGGGCGAGATATCGAGCGTCACGTACGAGCCACTCAATAGCCTCGCGGATTTCAGCCTGAGTCATGGTCATCCCCTTGCCTGGTGACCCGGCTCAGACTTGCCCAGGTTGATGAGCGCCGCGCGAAGCTCGTTGTGGTCCATGCGGTTGATAGCTACTTGTGCCTCGATCTTCCGCTCCAGCGGCAAGAGCGCGTGGATGTTCGCCTTCAAAACCTTGCGCGCCGTTTCGCAGAATTTGATGGCGTCCAGGCCTGCTTGGTTCGGACTGTGTTGGCTGGGGATTTGTGGCATGGATCTCTCCTCTTGAAGGTTTATCTTGCAAGAGGCAATGAGACACAGGCGGGACTAAGCGTAGACGGGAAGGGAAGAAAAACCCCTCACTGGCTGGCCAGGAGGGGGTGGAGGCTAGTTGGCAGGTACGATCCGGAGCGTGAAGGTATCCGGAAGCTTTCGCCCGAGGATGACGGAGGCGCACTGTCGGAATCGCTCCGACCAGGCTCCGGTTGTTCGGCGCCCGCTAGGTGCGCAGATCTTCCAGGCAGTTTCAATCTGGTCGTGCTGATCCTGAGTGACTTCGATGATCGAAGCGATTTCCTTCTCAATCCACGCGTCCGCAACTTCCACAGCGCGGCAGCGCGATGATTCGGTTCCCGCCGCGACCCAGTCGCCGCCGATTTCGCCTAGGACTTCAAACGTGCCAAGGATTCTGTTGGACGGTACGGCATGGATTACGCGAACGACGATTTCGCCCTCGACGCGCGAATACACTTCAGTTCGCTCTACTTGGTTCGGCATCAGTTACTCCCTACGGGTTGGTTTGCAGAGGAGTAATGCGGCGCATGTGGGAATAACCGCGGTGCCGTAGTCGCGGGCAGGGGCACGCTGATGTGCAGGTGCCCGCAGGGCGGACCTATCCATTGCTTCCACTGAACGGATTGGGTGCAACTCCCGGGGGTGCCACGGCAACTTGATCTGGCAACGGCCCGGCCTCGAGCGAAGCGACAATCAGGTCGAGGTTTGCTTTCAATGCCTTTGCCATGCTGAGGCCCGCTTTGTCCCTTGTCAGGTCTAAGCTTCCATAGATGGATACGCGATCAAGGCGGTTCTCGATGGTCATCTCGCCGATGGCTACGACCTCGGACTCGTTTGCAAACGGGCTGAGCGTTTGTGAGGTGGACATCTCAGATCCTTTGTTCGGCCTTGCCGAGCTTTGGGGCGATCGCCTTTGCCTTGGCGACAACGTTGGTCCCGGGAATGAAGTCGTGCAGGAACTGGCCGTTTGCACTCATCAGGGGGATGAGAAGCAGCAGGCCAGCCACTGCAGCGAGGAAAGCCGGCGAAGCGATGAAGAGGAGGCAAGTCAGGGTAACCACCTTCATCGCACTTCGCAGCAGAATTTCCCCAAAGCGCAGCTTTCGGTCGGCCGCGCTGCGCGTGGCCAGTCGGAACAGCCACTTGCCGGGAGTTCCTTCCATCCGCAGCTTGGCAAACATTGATTCGTAGGCCCACCAGATGGCGGGGAGGCCGGCCATCACGTATGGCGCGATACCTCGCGCGATCGCTTCGTACCAGGCAAAAGTCAGGTGGTCAGCAGGCACACCCGCAAAGATCACCTGCAGCTGCTCGGCTGACGGCATATCCATCATCATCGCCGCTATCCACGCTGCACCGATGGTTGCTGCGGCCACTACCGCTGCGAGGATACATGCATCTACGGCATTTGCGCCCAGCCGCCTACTGATGAGCAGGACCCTTGGCAGGACGTTTCGTTTCGTGATCATTGGGAATTTCCTATCGCGTGAGTAGTTGTGCTGCCCGGGAAAAGGTCTTTCAGGACCCGCTCGGCAGATTTTTCGATCCCCCGATCCGATCTGCCGCGGAGTTCGGGGCGGGGGAGGGGGAGCTTCGATGCCTTGGCTTCTGCCGGCAAACTTGGGAAGAAGACCAAGCCGGCCATCGCTTCAAGCTCAGGGAGTGAGACGACCTCGTAGGCTGTCCCGGGTTCGTTGTTGACAACGTAGGCCGCTCCCTTCTGTGCGGCTGGGTCGAAGACGACCTTGAAAATTCGGTCCGGGACCAGGACGCGCCCATTGAGCTGTTTGACCTTGGCGCCGGTGAAGAGTGGGCCGGTGATGACATAGAGCGAGCCGCGACGCTCGACAAGGTTGCGGACAGCCATCTCGATTCCGGCAAAAAGGTGGCGGTTGTTGTCCGGGTCCTGAGCGACGATGTTGCTGAGTGTGAAGCTCTCATACCGGGCCTCGGGAGTGCTCATGTCGCCACTTGGGGCGAGGTGACCTCGGTCTAGCCCCGACCGTGCAAAGTCCGCTAGTTCGGCGCGGTCCTTGGATGGGAGGCGCGAATCAGGGTGAAACGCGTCCGCCCGCTGCAGCGATCGGGCGGCGCGAATACGCGAAGGCGTGAGATGTTCCGCCGACCAGATAGCCGCACGGCTTAGGGGCGAATGCATGACGGCGAACTCGGTAAAGCAGAGCTCCGTAGCGCCCTGCGCCAGGCGGGCGTTTGCGACGATAGGAGCCGTGCCCTGGTAGTAGCTTCGCGCGCAGGCTGGGTCTTGGGCGTACCCCGGGATTGCCAGCACGCACAGCAGGGCGGCGAGCAGGTGCGATTTCATCGTAATCTGGTCCTCTTTGGCGGCTCGTACACAGTGCAAGGAGAGATCCCCTGGCCAATGCGTGCAGGAATGAAGTTGGCAAGTTGAGATGCGTCATCGACCCAGCCGGCCAATCCTCCGTTCTGCGCCACGTTCTGAAGGAATGCCCATTGATCGTCGGTGGGCTCCTTTCCCGGGCGCTTCACTTCCACAGCGAAGAATCGACCATCTTTCAGTTGTCCGACGATGTCTGAGACGCCAGGGATAGAGAACCGGACAAAGCGCTTCTGATCCCCTTCGCCGTACACAGCCACGCCTGTGTTCATGCGCATGACCCAAGCAACGCTGGGATGCTGCTCGAGCAGCTCCATGCATGCCAGCAGTACTTTGGTTTCGCGCGGCGACGGCGGATCGGTCGGCTTCGCTCTCGCCGCCCGCTTCGTGGGCTTCTCCTGGGGAACCACCGGCGTGCTGGTCTTCTGAGCACGACCGAGCAGCGCCTCGTACTCCTTCTCGCTGAGCCGTTTTCCCATTGCTAGCCGAACATGTCGCCAAGTTTTTCCAGTGCTTCGAGCGCTACGGGGTCGATGCTCTGGGGGCTCGCCGGCGCCGGATGCGCGGCTGGGACGGTTCCAGGGTTTGCGGCAACGGCAATGGCAGGGGGCACGATCGTGGCAGGCGTTTCCGCTTCCTCCATACCCTGCGCGAGAAGTGGTTGGATGGGCTCGACCACTGTTTCGCGCAAGGGTGGTGGTTGCTCCGCCGGCGCCTCTGCTACCGGAGACGGGGTAGCAGGACGGGCAGCCGGCCGGGCTGAAATTGCGCGGGGCTTCAGCACCCTGGCAGAGCGTCCCTTGGCGCCTCGGCGCACCTGCTTGTCGTGCGGTGCGGATTCGATGAGACCCCCGGGACCAGCCAGTGCCTCCTCAATGGCGTCATCCAATGTTCCTGCATCCCGGTGCTTGATGAACCACTGATACAGGACGCCCCGGATGAGAGGGGTTTCGGTCCGGTATGGCATTTCTGCGAGGAACTCCAGAGCCCCGGGGCAGGTTGCCTCCGCGATCACCAGGTTGATGCGCCGCTCCGGTTCGTCTGGGTCGAACACCCGGATGAGCTTAGGCATCTACGGTTTCCTGTTGGCTCTGCCGCTTCATCGCTTGGCGCAGCGCCACGCCCATGCCGTAACGGCCGAAGCCATTGGCTACTGACATGCGGGGGTTGTCAAGGAGAATGCAGTGCGACCACTTCTTCTTGATTTCCTCATAGAGCAGCGGGGCGCCACCGCCGGCCAGGATCACGCCGTGCAACTTCCGCACGTCCATGGACAGCAAGGAGTCGGCCTTGGCGTTGATCTTCTGGGCAACGTGCGAGACCGCCTTTGCAACTTCTTCGGAGATGTCGATTTCTTGACCAAACTGCAAAATCGATTTGGTCCGGATCGCGGTTTCGCACTCGATGAGATTCGAGTGAATCCCGCGGCCATCGAGAATGCGTACCAGATGCTCCGCGGCGAAATTCAGCCCTTCGCATGTGCCGGCGCCGCGTTCAACGTACTGCCCTTCGAGCATCAGCAGAAAGTCGGTCGTGAAGTGGCCGACTTCGATGACAGCCCAACTCTTCGTCCGCCCGGATGCGTCAGTGATATGACTCCGGATCGGGAGCCCCTTTTCGTCGAGGTAGAAGTCGCAATACGCGCCCATCGGTTGGGGCAGGACCCGCATCTCGGCCTTAACGACACGTTCCGTGACCTCTTTGAGCCGAGCTTGCTGGGAAGAGAACAAGTTCGCTGGGGTACCGATCACCAGAAGCGGCTTGTCGAGGCCCGGAACCCCCATGGCTTCAAAGCGCTTCATGGTCGAGGCGACCAACACCTGGTACTCGGGGGTGTTGATCCAGTCGTTCGACAGGCCGGCATTGGCGCCGGGGCTGCCCTGCAACCGAGCAGTGTCGCCCGTGAAGAACTGCTTTCCCTCGATTTCGACGGTTTCGATGGCGGCTCGTCGAGCGGTCGTCTCGTCGGAGATCCCGATGGCGGGCGAGACGATGGAGGGGAAGGTGAGGGGGTAGGACTCGCCTTGGGCAAAGGCGACGGCCTTGACGGCGCTTCGGCCCACGTCGAGGCCAATGATGGTTTGGGTCAGCATGAAATTCTCACAGTGCAGAGTCGAAAAGGCCCCGCAACCGGGGCCGGCCACCGATGCGCAATCCGCTGTGCGCAATGTGTACTGCTCATTGTTCACTGCAGATACCGCACCTGTTACGCGTCCGCATTTTAGAATACATAACACGTATTGACAAGACGACTGTAGCGAACGGAGAATTGCCCCCCCGGGGTTGTTTACGCAATGTGATAAGCAACCCCCAAAGGACGCTTAATACATGGTGCGTAACCAACCCCCCGAGATCGACGATTTTGCAGTTGCCCTGACCGCGGCCCGAAAGGCGGTCGAGGAGACGGAAAACCTTATCCGAATCATTGATTCAACCCTCGAACGTATTGATTCCCTGATGTACGTGATGCAGCCGTTTCAGTCCGGCCGAATTGGCATAAAGCGGGTGTTCAGTAACGGGAGATTGCGCTGGCAAGTGCGAATCTTTCGGCAGCTCCGTAGCCGCAAGTGGGTCTCCTCGTTTGCGAGCCACAAGGGGTTGCGGCGCCGCGTGAAGCGTTCCCGGGAGTGGGAGGCAAACTACAAGTTCCTGCAGTTGCTCTGCGATCGAGTCACCCTGCTGTTTGAGTTGCGGTCGCAAGCGGTGGACCGGCTCTGGCGTTTCTCGCATGGATCGACCCGTTCCACCAGGGCCCGAGAGGCTGCGATAAGCGACACGGTCGCCCTAGTGGACGGGCTGCTGGAGCGGATCGAGGCACGGTTCGAAGGCGATATGGAACTTGAGGACGAATAGGCTAAGCGGGATCAATGCCGACCAAGGCCCTGGTGCAGAGACTGTGCCGGGGCTTTTTCTTTATGGGTAGCGAGTGTCTCGGCCGGGCCGGATATTGGGCGAAGATTGGATTGAGGCGGACGTAGAGGAGATAGCTGCCAGGCGGAGGTCCTGTGGGGAGTCGGGATTTCTGCCACGCGGGGTATTGGGCGGAGGGAGTCCTGGGCTCTGTGCGATGGGAGACGGGACTGGCTCTGGCGGGATCTCGGGTTTGGCCTGTTCTGCGGCTTTGCGTAGTGCGCTGTTCTGCGGGCGGGTGGATGGGCTGGTTGTCTCACTCTGCCGACCGGTGGTCGTTCTCTCGCCTGCGCGGGTGTCCGCCTTGTTCCCTTGTTCTCTCTCTGTCCGATTGGGCGGCCGGTGGTCCTGTGCTTGTTGCGGTGGGGCGGGGAGGTAGCCGGCGATGGCTTGGTGCGGAGTGAGCTTGGGCGCGGAGTGAGAACTTCGGTTGGCGGTGGCTTGGGTTTGGTGTCCCTCGGCGGCCCGTGGTCCGCCGGAGCATTTGGTGTCGCCGGCGCATCAGCGCGGGCCCCGTGAGGGGCTATGGTTCTGCCGACGGGATAACTATTTGTCCTGCCGGGGCTCGTTCTGGTGGTGTGCGGGCTGGGCTTGTGCGCCCTCCTGCGTCGGGGTTGTTGCGCCGCCGTGAGCATAACCATTTGTCCTCTTCCTTCCTTGTGTCGCCGCGGGATCTCGCTCCCTGTTCTTCCTGAGAGCCGGGTGCGCTGCTGCTGTCCTGGTGCCGGGGCGGGATTGGGCTGCTCCTTCTTGCCCGGTCATCTCTCGCCGGAACTGTGGATGGGATCGAATGGATCTAATGGATGAAGGGGAGGGGCGGCCGGTGTCGTTCTGCCGATGGCGTGTCGGGGAGCCTGGTGGATCTGTCGGCGGGGCGGAGGTCCTGGGCTGGGTTGGTTGTTCTGCCGGCGTGGGAATGGTGCTGGTGGTGGATGGTTGTGGCGCTGGGTGGCTGGTTCTGTCGGCGGGGGATCGGGTGGAGCGGCGTTGTGCTGGCGGGAGACTGATGGTGTTGGTTCTGAGAGTGGCGGCGGTGCGGTGGCGGTGTCAGGCGGAGTGAGAAGTTTCGCTGGCGATGGTGCGAGGGAAGTCGGGTATGAGCTCGGATTGAGTGGGGCTGGAGTGTCGGCAGGCGATGGCGTGGGTGGAGTCGGGTATGGGCGGGGCGGGGCGGGAGATTGGCTGGCGATGGCGTGTTGCGGTGTGGTTGTTGGGCAGGCGGTTGTTTTGGCCGTGTGGGGGAGGGCTGGCGTACCTGGTGCCGTAGCCGCCGGCGCCGTGGGGGCGACGCCCGGCGAAGCCGGGCTGGGGTGTTGCCCCGGGGTAAATGTTTGGCCGGAGGGCTTCTCTTGGGCGCTCCCCTGTGGGTAAATGGTTGCCCCTGCTACCGGGTTCTATGACCGGCGCCGGTGAGTAAATGCTTGGCCGTATCTGTTTCGCTGGTCTGGGTGCGGTGTATGTTGGTGTTGCTATACCCATGTGTAACACGTATGCATAATCTGCTTGATTGATTTAAGTACTGTGCGTATGATGGGTATAAATGGTTGGCCACACATGAAGGGGTCTGAGATGCGTACGAAGGTGAAGGTTGGTCTGATGATTGGGGGTCTCGTCCTGGTGGCAACGGCGATCGTGCTGGCGCCCGTGCTGCGCGACCTCGCTTGGCTGAAGTGGACCCTGTACGTGTGCGCCGCACTGATGCTGTCCCCGCTGTTCATGAGCGGTCACGTGGACGTGCCCGACACCACCCCGGAAGATCCGACCTTCGAAAAGAATCGCATCGGCGATGCAAGGCAGGATGTCTGGGGGTTCAACGGTCAAGACAGCAGCAACGACTAAGCGCGGCGAAACTGGAGAGGATGAAAGGGGTAGAGATGAGCAAGGCTACGCACGAACAACTTACCGCGATCAACAGCGCCGTCCGTCGCCTGGTGGTCCAGGCCTGCCCGGGTGCCGGCAAGACGTTCACCCTGAGGGAGTACGCACTGGTGCGTCCCTCGGAGCGCATCCTGTACCTCACCTACACGAAGTCTCTCCAGACCGAAGCCGAGGGCAAGTTCCCCCAGAACGTCGAATGCCGCACCACTCATTCCCTTGCGTGGTCGTTCGGCCGTCGCTTCAAGGACGCCGGTAAGCTGGGCGACCTGCGCCCGAGCGACTTCGCCCGCGCCTTCGGCATCGAGATCGGCTTTGCCAGTATCCTGGTGACCACTGTCACGAGCTTTCTCTTCTCCGCGGATACCGACTTCGAACCGCACCATGTGCCGGACACGATCGCCGAGGCAGATGTCGCCGAGACCCTGAAGTGGGGCAGGCTCGCTTGGGAGGCCATGCGGGATCTCGGCCGCAAGAACGTTCCCATGCCCCATGACGGCTATCTCAAGCTGTTCCAGCTTTCGAAGCCGGACCTGTCGCGTCGCTACGATCGCATCTTGTTCGACGAAGGTCAGGACGCCAACCCGGTCACGACCTCGATCGTTCTTGCCCAGAATTGCCCTGTGGTGATCGTCGGCGACCGGTATCAGGCGATCTTTGCATTCCGGGGTGCCGTCAATGCCATGGACATGATCCAACCGGATGAAACGGTCTACCTCACCCAGAGCCATCGCTTCGGCCCTGGCATTGCCCGGCTGGCCACGATGCTCCTCTCCGCGTTCCGCGGCGAAGAGCGACCTGTGCACAGTGCCTTCCCGGATCGGCCGACTGGCTACACGGTCGACGTGTCCAAGCCGTACGCGGTCATCGGCCGCACGAACGCCAAGCTGTTCGACAAGGCTGTCGCCATGCTGGGCAACAAGCGACTGCACTTTGTCGGTGGGCTCAGTAATTACCCATTTGACAAGTTGGTGGACGTTTGGAGCCTGATGAGCGGCCAGCCGGCCGCCGTCAAGGACCAGCTGCTCAAGACCTTTGGTTCGCTGGAGAAGCTCGAGGAGTACGCGACGGGCGTTGACGACAAGGAAATTCTCTCCCTGATCGGTGTGGTGAAGGAGTACCGCAGCGCGATCCCATCGCTGGTCGAGAGGATCAAGGCGGAGGCAGTGGAACAAGCAGAGCACGCTGACGTTCTGCTCTCGACGGCCCATCGTGCGAAGGGTCTCGAATTCAGCCAGGTACTGCTGCTCGACGACTTCGAAGACTTCGTCACGGCAAATGGCGAGCTGCTGACTCTGGATACGCCCGAACTGGTCCAGGAACTGCACCTGCTGTTCGTGGCCCTCACCCGCGCCGAGGACGTTATCGAGCTCAACGCCCAGATGCAGGACATCATCGCGATCCTAGGGGATCGCGTGCCTGAAGCTCAGCCAACCCCGGGCGAGAGGAGCACCGAACAAGTGGGGGAGCAGCTTGGCCAGATTCCGGGTTTTGATTACGTGCCTGTTGTGTATACGTGTGATGTAGCGGAAAATGCCACGCGTGAACAAGATGCCCCGATGGTCGCGCTGGCGCAAGTGCCGGTTGGTGCTGGCACTGACATCGAGAAATCGGTGGAACTGGCGATCCTCCGGCAAGGCCTCCTTCACGTTCCGCGGCTGGCGCAAGAGGTTGGCGTGAGCCGCGAGATAATGGCGGATGTGATCGTCGAGATGATCCGGAAGGGTCTGCTGGCCGAGTCGCTCTTCCTGGGTAGCCCGGAGGTAGTCAGCCGTCTGCGGGTGGCGGTGGCGGCGTGATGGTTGCCCAGGACGGATGGCTGGGTGCGGCCCCTGCGTGGCGCCGCCATAGCCGTCGTGGCTCCTGAAGGCGGCACGTCTCATGTCGTTGGATTGGTCAAGTTTCGGAGAATTGGGATGATGATGAACAAGGTCCGAGCACTCACCGAGCAGCAGGCGAAAGAAGTCTGGGCGATTCTCGTGCGCTGCTGCGGCGCACGAGAGGGCGTCCCGACGGCCGCGATCTTTGCGCGGCTCATGTCCCGCTGCACAGTCCCCATCCGCTGGACGTTCGATAGCGCCAATGGCAGCGCGGTGTTCTGCGCTCCGGAGATGCGTGTCATCCCCCGGGTGTCCATTCCGACCGGCACCTGGGTTGCGATGCTCCTGCGGGCGAACGAAGAGATCCGTTCCATCGTGCCGGCCGGCGCAGAGATCGACTCCCACTCGCTGGCCGCGCTCGCTTCGTGTGACCGCACCCAGGCAGCGGCGTCACAGGACGCACACGGGGCAGGGGCTCAAGCCACTGCGCGCGTCGCAATCTGATTTTGACGTTTGGTCAAGAAACCAAGAATCATGAGCTCCATTGAACTTCATACACACCGCGGCCTGAAGTGCGTTCGTCTCGGCGGCGGCTGGTACTTCAATCCGAAGGTCAGCATGCAGGGCTTCTGCTACGTCGGCGATTCGACGGCACCCGATACCGAGATCGGCCCCGGCAGTCGCTACTACGGTCCGGACGTATGGGAGTCGAAAGACGGACCCATGTACGGGCGTGAACTGCTCAAGGTTCGCCCGGTGCACTGGGATGCATGGTTTGCCGGTCACCTCAACGAAGCATATGGCGGCGATCGCCAGTACGACCGCATGAAGGCGTGGCCTGCGAAACTAGAGCTCACCGATGCCGGGCGCGACAAGGGGCTCCACGAGCTGGATGGCCTGGTGGTGGGCAGCGAGGAAGAGTTCGTTGCTCGCCTGAAGTTCTTCGCCCAGGTGCCTGCCGTGGCAGAGCGCAAGTCGGGTGTCACCGAACAGAAGGGCGCTTTCCCGCGACCGAATCCAGTCGTGGCGGTCACGTCCGCTGCGTGGCTCGGCGCCCAGCTCTGACGATGGCACATCTGGATTCGACGTTTGGTCAAGTCGGCACGGGTTTGGGGGGATTCGATGGAAAAGCTTGATCACGAGCCATCGAGCCGCACGGCGCGGAAGGCGCAACGGCTGCTGTCATTGGATTTGCCAAGCGACGAGACCGCAGGGCGCCGAGGCGAATCGTGGAGCGCGGCCTACCCTGTCGAGCCTGACCCGGCGGCGATCGAGCTGGCAAAGGGGATTCTCGGTGCTCGATTCGAGGCCGACCACAAAGACCTGAATGCCATGCAGCGGGCCGCGCGAGATGCCGGGCTCGCGTTCGAGCTCACGCTCTTCGGCACGAATGCAGCGGATGCGAGATGCGTTGTCACTGAGGTGGCGGCATGGAACCTGCGCACTGCGCCGGCGGCGCGAATCCATCGACGGATTCGCGCCTTGTCGCGGAAGGTGAGCAGATCGGTCGCCGCATCGGTTGCTCGTGTAGACCCGACCACCCTGGGCGGCCGTGGGGCAGCCGGCCGTCAGCGCGATCACAGCCGCGCTGCAGAAGGCCGCGCCATCCTGCGCGGCCAGATCGCCCGGCTTGAGGCCGAACTCACTCGGCGAGCAACTGGATCGTCAGCAGACAACCAGCAATGATCGCCCGTACCCAATTCTGCGAGATCAACGGAGAACGAAGCATGCCGCACACCACGACCGAACGCCCACGCATCGACGCCCTGTATTTCCGTGAGCGCATGGACCGCGTGCTGGCCGGCATCCACCGTTACACGCCGGCGGAGCTCGCCCGCGAGCTGGCCCGCATGGCCATGGTCGCCGCTCCGGACATTGCCGTGAGGGAGATCGAAGAGCGCCGCGCGTCGATCGGTAGCGCCGCAGCGGACGCTCCGCCGACAGAAGCTTGCAGCGAGGACGGCGTGGCCACGACCGAGGCCGCGTGTGCCGATCCGAACGGCACCGCGCTGCGCAAAGCTGTTCTAACGGGTTTGGTCAAGCTGGGCCACAAAATCGACGATGACCGCGTCACCATCTACCGGGCAAAGGAGGATTCGGGCAACGCGCTTCACCAGGTCACCGAGGCGATCGTGAGTGCGGTGAGCGCCGTTCTCGCTCGCACGGATCTGGTATGCCGGCCGGCGTCCTACGCAAGCCTGTTTGAAATGGGCTTCGGCAATGCGGAGATCGTGGCGCTCTCCCGAGACGGGGAAAAGCAGGGCGCCGTACAGGCCGCGGCAGCCGTGGAGGCCGGACGATGAACCACAATCTTTCGCCGAAGCCAGTGCCGGCGATTGCCGTTCTGCGATGGGCACGACAGGCCGGGGACCTGATTCGTCGCGGCTTCATCGCCTGGGTGGCGCTGATGGCTGTGTTCTGCATCGCCGCCAGCCTGGTCCGGACATCCGTCGTGCTGGCCACCGTGTTGTCTTCGATGGCGTTCCTCTTTGGCATTCGCGTCGCTGCACTTGTTGACGACACATCGGAACGCACGATCGGTGAGATGGTGGGCGTGGTAATGGGCGGGTTTGGCGTGACACTGCGCTACGCGGGAGTTGTCGTACTCACGGTGGCCGTACTGAACGCGCTGCCGGCGCTGCTGCTCGGCAACATCACGGCCGCCTTGCGTCCATTCCACAACCCGGGCCTGCAGTCGATCTGGAGCGCCACCGACACGTTCACCGCGATCAACGAAATGTTCGTTCTGCCGATCGCAGGAATGCTGATGTTCCTGTGCTGCTTCATCATGCCGCTGGTGGCGTCGACCTTCCAGTACCACCTGATCAGCTTCTTTGGCGTCAACTGGCGTCAGGCCTACCGAACCGGTCGAGCGGGGCTGCCGCGCATGAACATCGGCGCCATCTTTGGCTTCTACCTGGTTGCCTTTGGACTTCTCGCCCTGACGGTCGCGTTCGCGCCGATCGCGGCGCCGGTAGTCTTCGCTTTCCTTTCCGCCTTCTCGTACGTCGCGTTCCGAGAGATCTATCTCGGAATCGGCACGAATCGGAAGGTCGCCCTGGCCGAGTTGCGTGCCGTGGCTTCCTTTACCTAACAAACAGGAGATCCTCATGCATGCAGGACAAGTCAGTATGTCCAACGGAGTCACCATCGACGTGGTGCAACAGGAAACCGGTGCCGTTTTGCTCGAGTTCGGACGAGCAGGGAACTACACGGGTTTGCTGATGGCGGGCAATACTCGTGACGAGGTCCTCGCCAAGCTGGGTGAGCTCACTGCCTTGGTCGCCGCTCTGCCGCAGACGGCGCAGGCGGAAGAGCCCGCTCTGGCCGGTGCCTGACGGCGGCCGGTCAACCACCAGAATCCAGAAGAGACCGCGCAAGGGAGCGGGCCATGGCCAAAGACGATTTCATCCGCATCAAGTACACCCGCGAAGTCGACGGGCGCAAGAAGCGCAGCTCGGTTTCCGTGGACCCAGACCTCTTCGAGATCTTTGCGAAGATCCGCGGCACTGTTCCGGCAGCTCGCGCAGTGCTGCGCGAATGGGCGGTTGCGGTCGACGCGGACCGCCAGTGGCAGGATGGCCTGGGTGTCGATGGCGGCATCGGCCTTTCTCGCATGGTGCAGAGGCGGATGTTCTCCGAGATCAACACGTTCGTCGACAAGGGCATGGTGGTAATTCAGAAGGAAGATGCGGATCTGCATCCGAATGCCCCTCGGCCGAGCAGGAGCAGTGCCCGCCGGCGGAGCGCCTCAGCCTGAGTGAATCTTCTCGGCTTGACAACATTTACCGCTCGCGTATTATACATACGTGTTATTATTCGATTGTCCTGGAGCATGACGATGAGTGCAGAGACGGGACGCCCGAAGCCTCCCCAGTTCGCTACCAAGGAGGCTGAGCTTCGCCACAGGGAATATGCCTGCCTCGCCAGGATCGAGAGCCTGCAACGCAAGCTTACTGAAGGGAGTGTCATTCCGGTACCGGAACTGCGCTCGTATCTGGCTACTGTGAAACTGGAGTTGAACAAGGTGCGTGCGAGCATGGCAGAAGAGGGGATCGCGGCCCTGTGACGCGCGATCTAATTAGCGCAGCAAACCATGAAAAAGTACGCTCCGGAGTTCTATCGCCGAAATTCAGTTGTACTGCTCGCGTTTGCGGTCATCGTGGCAAGCGTTGTAATGACCCTCGGCACTGCGCATCCACACTTTCATCCTGACGTGACATGAGCCTACAAGAACTAGCAAGCAAACCGGCCGGGCCGGACCAAATTGCACGAGCGCGAGAGCTTTGCGATAGGTCACTAGCGTTGACTGCCCGGTTGTCTGCGTTTATGCGGACGAACCCGACACGAGGGCAGATGCTCGACTTTCTCGAAGAGTTGAACAAGTCGGCAAAACAAACGGCGTACGAGGAAGGCATCAAGCGCATCTGTGAGGCGGTCGGCATCCTGGAGCCGTCTCCACAAGACAGGCTCATGGCCATGCAAGTAGGCATGCTTCGCGAGCAGAACGAGTTACTGCATCACATTGCAACCGGCGTTGGCGCGATTCCGAAAGACAAGCCACTTAGCTTCACCGGTGCGGTAGGCGCGGCGATTGTTGGCACCCTGCTCACACGTTGAGCCGTGCTCCGTCTGGCCTGCTCGTAATCAATCAAGTTGCTGTACCCATCTAAAGACATCATGGATTTGCTCTATCAAGTTTGGCCCCTCGCTTGCATAGCAGTGATCCAAGTGATCTTCGAAGTCTGCCTTCTCGGTGGGGAAAGAGCGTTTAAGTTCCTTGCATTGAAACTCGGCACTTTCAAAGCGCAGATGGTTGGGTTGGCGATTGCAGCAGCGTTGGCATTCCCGTGGCTACATCTGGTGCTCGCGTCGCCAGCCGAATGGCCGCAGCTGATCCCTGCTTGGTACGACGGAAGGGCGTGGTTTCTCCTGGCTGTCGGTCTAACGGCTATGTTCTACTTGGCCATGCGATTTCGAGCGTGGACTTTACTGATCCTTGCTGCGATTGCGATCAACCTCACCGCGCTGGTGACATGCTTGGTACTGATGCTCTCGAGCGCGATGCAGCCACAGTTTCGATCTGAAGTTCTTGGACTAGCCGCCCTCGTGTTGCCATTTATCGCCGACGCCAGAATTTGGTCGAGGACGTCCGGGACTTGCGATATTGGACGCGACATTCTGATGGTCCTGCCGATGTTCGGAATTCTCCTCTCCTACTTGATGGTGCTCGGCAGCCGCTGAAATGCATGCTGCTAAACAAGCGAAAAGACGGAAGAGCAAGTCGCTGCAAGGTTGCGGTGCGTGACCCGCGTGAGGCAAACCAACAACGACTGTAGTCCAAGTACACACAATCGACACGTAAGTAATCGCGCAATGGCAACGCACATCGACAACGAAACTGCTGACCTCATCAATACTGTCGTGGACTTCGCGGCACAGTCGCGCAAGCAGTATGCGGACAGCAAGGAATGGACGACGACCGAGTCGCATGGATGTGAAACCATCCGTGTTCCTGTGGCCCTGCTGAACCGCATTCGCGACCTCGGCATCGCCATTCAAAGCGCAACCTCTCACGCCTAACCATCTGAGTGGAAGAAGATGACCAGCGAGATCAACATTTTTGGCGACCCGCCGACGCAGTCGGAGATTGACGGGAACCTCCGTGCAGACAGGAGGAGCCTTACGACCGGAGAGAAGATTGCACTTGGCCCAGGCGTACTAGGCCTTGAGGTTCTGGTCGGTGCGGCCGTCGACGCATTCAATGGTGAGTCCAACCGCATCACCGGGAAGAGCTCTCCGTGGGAAGCCGCTCCGGGCGCCATTGACTGGGACTGGTCCAAGTCGATCTTTGCCGAAAGCTACGCAAACAAAGTGCGTGCCATGAAGCGCGATCTGGTGCGATGTGAAGTGACAGCATTGACGCGCCAGTTCAACCTGGAGCAAAAGGCGATCTCTGCTGTGAAGGAAGCCGGGGCGGTCGCGGGAAGCATTGCTGATACGATTCTATCCAGCGTCGTCGGCAAGAAGTGATCACCAGGGGCGGCGCTTAGGCTGAGGGTCTCACCGGAGGGTGCTCAAGCATGGTCAATATCCTGGTTGCCGCTCTGGCAGCCTTTGGCGTTTCGGGCTGCATCGAACTTCCTGATTTCGGGGCGGAATCCGCCGCACGCGAGGTGGCACAGGCCTATATCAGCGATGTGACCGGCACCGACCCGGTCGCAATCAAGCAAAGTGTCCGGATAGCCGGTAGCAAGGCCTACGTTAGCGCCGAGCACGGCGACGGATTCAAAAGATGCGAGTTGGTTCTCAGACGGACCATCCAAGACAACAAGACGGGCTGGCGGGTCGAGCATGCGACTTGCGGCTACGCAACCTGAAATGCCAAAGAGAGAAATAGACATTCAAGACGTGCTCAGGGAGCAATTTGAGTCCGGCGAAGCGGTCCTGGTACTGCAGGCGGAAATGCCTGATGCGGCCCTCTTGTTGGCGATCAGAACAGCCCTTTCGTATGGCGCCGCATTCAAGGTGGTGCCGGGGCAGCAGCTGCGACAGTTGAACTGAGTGTCGGTGATCGCCGGGGCTCACATACCAGGAGAGCAGTGAGAATGATGGAAATGGCACATCGCGAAGCGGCACCTCACCGTCCGATCAGTTTCGAGCTCGCTCAGCAACCCATGAAGCCGGCATCGTGATGACCGAGATCGAAAAGCGTGCGTGCGAGGCCTTGCACCAGGCATTCTGCCGGCTCCGCCACTTCTCCACGCGAGACCTGAACGAGTTGGGCCGAGAGCACTTGTTCATGGTCGCCGATGCGGCGCACAACATTCCGGATGCGTTGGCGGGGAACGCGTGCCATCGAGCGAATCTGGAGCGAGACGTTTTGGCGCTCGAGGCCATGCTTGTGGAACCATACGATATCGCTATCGGCAGGTACCTTGTTCGAGAGGAATCACGGGTGTCGTTCTTCGAGAGCCTTCGGTCCGCCATTGGATTCTGACAAGCCACACAGTCCGATAAACTACCGAAGTCCGCTAACTGATTCCCCTTTCAGCGTATGCATACGTGTAATGTAGCGAAGAATGGTCAACAGGCGGCGCCGGTGCAGGGTCCAGTGGATCTGGATGCGACCAGGCGCGATGCCGTCAATCTCCCGCCCGAGTGGCAAAGCACGGTGATGGCCCTGGCGGAAGAACTGGCTGGGGCACGAGCCTTGGTCGAGAACTCCGCCAAGGATGCCGCTGACGCCGCCGCGTTTCGTCGAATCAACACGCCGGAAGTGGCGCACTTTGTGCACGCGTCGTACAACGAGGCAATGCACCAGCGGGTGCGTTGGGGGCCAGCGCACGACATGGCCAAGTCCAACGAGGACTGGTATGCGCTCCTCGGATACCTCGCCGGCAAGGCGCAACAGCCTGACATCCCGCTCGATAAGCGCCTCCACCATGTCATCGCGACGTCCGGGGCCTGCTTTAACTGGCACGGGGTCCTGACGGGCAGCTGGTCGGACCGTGAAGCCGCCGATGCCCTCGAGCGAGCGCGGACCCAACCCCGAGGCCCCATCCAACACTCCCTGAAATGTGACAGTGAAGTCTTCAACGCCGTTGCGGACGGGCGGAAGACGCATGAGATCCGGTTCGACGACCGCGATTACAGGCTAGGTGACGTACTGCTCCTCAAGGAGACCGTCTACTCCGCTGCGGAAATGCAGACCGGAGCACCGGTGCTCTTCACAGGGCAGGAGATCTGGCGAGTCGTCTCGCACGTGCTGACGGGATACGGCCTTTTCCCGGGCTGGGTTTGCCTCTCGCTTGAGTCACCGAACACAAAGCGGGCCGCACTGGGCCCGGACACCGCAGCGAATTCACCGGAGGCTTGAAGATGACCACCATTCAGGAAGATGTCCCACAGAAACTTCTCGCGTTCGAGGTCCACGACGGTGACGATGGCTGGGCGATTCGCTTTGCGAGCACCAATGTCGTTGCTCGGCGGGAGGGCGCCGCAGAAATGGGTACGGACTTCGAGTCGGTGGAGCACTGCAAGCGTTCACCGAAGTTCGACCAGTACGCTCCGGGCCCGGTGCCGGCTTCTGCCCTGATCGAGAACGGCTGGACCATCCAATGCAGCCACTGCGAGCGCGAGGTGAGCCAGCACATGTTCGATGCACTGGCCGACGAGGACCTCGATCCCGATGACTTCGAGATTGTCACGGAGGGACAACGCGCCTACTGCTCGCGAACGTGTCAGGGGGAGCACCGGGCGTGGTTCCGCGGCCGTGCCGCCGCAGAATCAGCACTGATCGAGCTCGTGCTAGCGAAATACCCCCAGGCAACGATCAAGCGGGTCCACATCTGCGGTTCCACGCTGGAACCCACCGAGCCTGGCGGTGGAATGCGTTGTCTTGCGGAGTTTCTCTTCCCCGGTGCGAAGTACGGAGGCGCAACCTTCGTGTTTGGCGACAGGAGCGTCTATGTCGCTCGCGGTGATGTCGACGCTTTCAATGGCCTCTATGGCAAGTCCACTGCGACACAGGGCGAGGAGGTATCAGCATGACACAAGCACATATGGCGCGTACCAACGGATCGTCGGCGGCGATCGCAGCCATCGCATATGCTGTCACCGCCGAAGAAGGGATCACGTTCTTGCGCTGCTGGCAGCAGGGTGAGTTCGAGACCATTCGGGTCGATTGGCCAAACGCCCCGGAAGCCGTGTTCCTGGGGGTCGAACCGCCCGAACTGGCGCAGCTTTCTGGACGTGACGACGCCCCTCAGGAGCGGTCGACGTTCGCCGAACAGGTGATACGGATTCTGGAGTCGAGTGCATCAGCTTGGGATGATATGCGTGCCGATGAGCCGGACGAGAACGCCCGCGGTCGCATGCGTGCGCGTTCTGACGAGAACCGGGGGAACGTTGAGCGCATCAAGAAGTTGCTTGCAGACGCCAACATGGCGGTACCGCATGGCGGATGTCCAGCGCCAGTAGATGCCACGGAAGCGAAAGAGCGAGATCATTTGGGATGCCCGCACTGCGGGACGGGTGTGTATGCCGCCGGCCTGACACGAGCGGCGGACATCGCAGAAGGCACCTGCTCCCAAAGTCGCAACCACCTCTTTCGAAGCGCGGCAAAGATCATCGCCGCGAAGATCCGCGCCGAGTCCCCAGAGCCGGCGCCACGCGGAGGGGATGCCATGCTCCAGGCCTTCAAGGCATCAGGCCTCAAGCCGACGGCGGGTAATCGCAGGGCCTTCCGGGCTGGGTTTGTCTCCGCAGCTCCGCCGCCGGTCGTTTGGGATGGGCAACCGGTCGAGACAATTCTCTACTGGGCAAAGGCGTACTCCGGAAGCGGGTTTGGTGGCGGGCACGGCATGATCGTCAGGCTCCTTAACGAATACGCCGAGCTATCCGAGCTTGTCGCCGCATTCGGTGCCTCGATTCGTCTTGCACCATTCCAATGGCGCGTTCAGCCCTGGATGCTCGAGTGCTTCGGCGCGAAGATCGCCGCGGATCGCGCAGAGCGCAACCATCGCTTCTATGAAGAGGCAACCGAGCTCGTACAAGCCAACGGCATGACATGCAGCGAAGCCCATCAGCTGGTCGACTACACGTTCGGCCGCCCGCCCGGTGAACTGAAACAGGAGATCGGGGGTGTGATGGTGACTCTCGCTGCTCTGTGCCTCGCAAGCGGCGCGGACATGCACCTGGCAGGCGAAACTGAACTCGCCAGGATCTGGACCATCGTCGAGAAGATTCGCGCGAAGCAGGCTGCAAAGCCGAAGCACTCGCCGCTTCCAGAGTACGTCCCGGCCGCGGTCTCGATGGATCGCCCCCTACGCGATCGCATTTTACAGATCGCAATGGAAGCCGACGCAGCAGCGAACCTGGGAGGCAACCAGCACATGGCCACCACTCTCGCAGACATCAGCGAGCGCCTTTTGCACATAGTTGCGCCGATCGATGTCACGCCGCAGCAGCTCCCAGCCTGATCTGCAGGATTCGAAATGACCCAAGGACCGAAATGACTGACACCAAAGACGCCACTGCCGCGCAGACGGCTGAGAATGCTCAGATCGCGCCGGTGGTGGCGCGCATTGACGCGGCGCCCGCCGTACCAGCGCCAACGGAGGCCGAGATTGCGCAGGCATGGGCAACCTACAGCCAGCAGCAACGGATCGGAAAGCCGATGGTCGCTGCATTCGTGCTGGACATGCTGGCGAAGTACGCCGCGACCGCCGCATCAGCGGGCGGGCCCGCCGGCGATACGTACCTGTGCAAAGCGTGGGGCGAAACCGATCTACCTGCGGCGGCTATCGTCGTCGGTATGGATGGTGTGCGCGATTTCCTGGTCTCGGAATGGCTCGGGTCTGCGGATGACACTCATGACGATGGCACGAATTCGCTGGAGGACGCTCTGCAAGACATGCAAGAGCAGTGGTTGCGGGAAGGCGAAGCATGGGAATGGTCGATCGCATTCGAGCTCGGCGGCGTCAGCGTACAGAAAGTCGGCTGCGCCTCACCGGCACCCGCAGCGCAGGCGGGTTGCACTTTGATGCCGTGGCGCTGTTTCCACTGCGACGAAAAGTTTGACGACCACGCTGCAGCTGCAGAGCACTTCGGCACGTCGATGGCGCAGGAGCCCGCCTGCCAAATCGACATCACCACGTATCGCGAAATGGAGTCCCTCGTGCGCCAGCACGTCGAGGAAGATACCGACCTGCATCGCGAGATCGCGCGCCTGCAGTGCGAGCATGCTACGGCGCTGATCCGTGAGGAAGAAAAGGGTTATGCGCGCGGCCTGCAACAGGCTGCGCAAGCGACGCTGACGGATAACGATCTGATCGAAATCGGCCGCACGCACAGCATTCATCCGGACAGCGCATTGCCGTTTGCGCGTGAAATCGCCACTCGCCAACAACAGGGCAGCGAGGCGGGCGTAGCCGCGCCTGTGTGCATAGGTGAATTTGTGTGCGGGGAAGTGCAGTTCGGCGTAGACGGGCCTGAATGCGGGGACTACGAAATCATCTACACAAATGGCTTGCTGGATCAAGTCAACGAGGGCCACCAGTGCAAATCGTTCGGCATCTACATCGATCGCGCCGCCTTGGTTGCGGAGAACACGGCCGCAACCGAGGGAGGCGAGCGTGGCTAAGTTCTCTGTTGGGCAGGTTTGGCGCGGCAAACGTCCGGCCCATTCAAACGGTTTCGTTAATGACCGCGTGATTACGTACGTCAGCCCGGTTGGGCGAATCCAGTACGACGGACCTACCGTCAACTTAGGGCGAAGGTTGCCAATAGTGGAAGCGGAAGTGTTCGAGAAATGGGCAGGAAGAGAGGTCGGCAACGAGCTCCCGGAAGGCGAGTGGCAACGCTGGTGCGATTACAAGCCGGAGAAGCGCGGCACGGCGGAAATCGCCGCAGAGGATAAGGGAGGTGGCAATGCGTGACATGAACCAATGGCCGGATGCAGCACTACACCTTCCGGAACCGATGGATGATCCCGTAGGAGAAACGCACCACATGCCGGGGTCATCGGAATATACGATCGCCTATCTTGATGCCAAGAAAGCTCCGCCCGGAACGAAACTCTACATCCACCAGCGGGGCAGCGTGCAGCAGGAGGAATCGGTGCTCGGTGATGGTGCGCCTCCAGCACCAAATGACCGCGTTTTGGAGCTGGAAAGCGTGCTGCGCAGTGTGGCCGGGCAGTTCGAACGCTTTGGCGATCGATTGCCGGTTGCTTTCGATTCGCGAGTAATCCACTACGTGCGCGATGCGCTGGCCGGCGCTGTGCCAGAGGCCGGAGCGGGCAATGATACGACGCCGGATCTCAGGAAGGCATTGATTGACGCCATTGTCGAACATACAGATTCGTCGGAAAGCTGGGCGGAGGGCATCATTCAGCAGGCGATGCTGGCAGCTCCTTTCGCGGCGCCCACGGCACGATTGCCCATGAATGAGCCTACTGCGCAGGCGGGAGAACTCGGGCTCAAGCGCACCTTCAAACGGTACGACGCGCACGGGAAGGAAGATCCGCACGGCGTGTTTGTCTACTTTCTCGACATGCTCGAAGCAGTCAGCATCGCAACGGCACTCCCCCACGAACCAGATGTCGCGCTCCTGGCCAGCATGGCAACATGTCTGAATCACGGCTTTGGCATACTCCCCGCAGATGCGCAGCGCACCATGCTTTACGACATGCGCAAGCTCTACAACGAGGTGGCGGGCAAAGGCTACTACCGCCCTGAAAGCCGGGAGGCTTACACCCGTTGGCTATCCAGGGAGATCGACGGCGGAGAGCGCGTGTCGGGCGGCATGGCGGATCTATTCTCACGGCAAGCAATTGCGCCGGAGCCGATCTACCAACTGCGCATGGCAGACGGATCATGGATCGACCAGGCCGAGCAGAGCTACCGAAACAACATTCAGTATGCGGCCAACATAGTGCGAATTGTCTATGAGGCCCCTGCAAGCGCCGAGCACGTGGGTGGCCTCGCTAGTCATCCGGTCGTTGCCAAGCTGATCGAAGTTGCCCGATGTGCTTACCTCGCAATGGACGACTCGGAAGAGCAAGTGGTCGCCCAACGGCGTTGTCACGTTGTGGATGCAGGATCTTTCGATTCCCTCTCCAATGCGCTTGATGCTCTTGACGAACTGCCAGACGACCAACCCGGCCATGCCATGGGCCCCGCTCAAAAGGCAGAGTGGGCGCTGCGCGGGGCGGCGACAGGTGTTCATCAACCCAGCGCTGCGCTGCCGCTAGCGCCCGATATGGAGGCGCCTGCTTCAGGCGCTGCGCCAGTTGAAGTCAAGGTGACGCCGGCCATGCGCGGCTGGCTTGAGCACATCGGGCGTGGGGGCGAGATCCGGCGCTCTGCCCAGTTCTTCACGGGCCCATACTCGACTCCCGGTCGCGGCGGCTTGACCTACGTGATGGTCGGAAAGCTCGAGGATGCGGGTCTGATTGAATGGGAGCCGGACGCGCCATTGGGGACTATTCAGCACGTTCGTGCTCGCCTGACCGATGCTGGTCGCGCCGTCATTGAAACAAAGAATGCGCGGGGTCGAAATGGCTGACAACAGCGCCGGACATGCCGAAGCAGCAGGAGACTCGAAGGAGAGGAAGTTTCGAGAGTTACTGCAGCTACACCGCAGCGCGGTACATCAGGGAGACACCGATCTGTCGGATGCCTTTGAGATCCGCTTACGAGAGTACTGTGAGCAGCTGGCTACCGGCCCGCACGACTCAGCCCCTCTTTCTGAACCCGTGATTCTTGACTTCGCCGCGATGCACGGTCTCATTTCCCCGCGCCGGCAGCAGAGGGAATGGTCAAGGAAGTTCAATCAGAAGCTGTTGGGGTTTGTGCGGAGCGTGCTTGCCGACTCTGAGCGCCGAGAAGCTGCGGCGCCGCATCGTAGCCACCTGGCCGCCGCTGAAACGGCAAGAGACCCTGACCACGCCGACAACGCCGAAGACCTGGGCGAGGAGCTGCAGCACGCTTGTGCCGCAAGGCAGAGACAGGCGGGTGAGCACAGGGGGAATGGTCTGGTGGCCATAGTCGGTGAAATCGAACTGGTTCGCTCCGATTCAGACACTCGCCTTAGTACCGGTGCGCATAGATCCCTGTCTTTCGCGCTCAACACCGCTCGGGCCATTGCCGGCGAGGCCGCTTCCCGCGATAGCGGAGATGGAGGCTGTCATGTCCACGTTTGAGAGCTTCGATTGCCCGGAATGCGGAGGCAAGGAAACAGTCAAGATCATGCCGACTGCCGGCGGGCGCGGTACCGGCGAAGCTACCTCCTACGCGGCGAATTGCGCTGCATGCAACCGCACGGTGGCGGAGGAACTGCCATCGAACTCGGATGGCAAACGGGCAACCGCCACGCGCGAACTCAAGCGCATCCTTGCCAGGTGGCCAGAAGAAAAGGCAGGCCGGCCGGGCGTGATGAGGACGCCGCCAGTTGTATCCATGCCGTCGGGTGCTGACGATCGCCAACGCGCCCAGGAGAGCGCGACGATCACCCTTGCGGACAATACCTTCAAAGAACGTGACTTGCTGGAGCGCGCGATGCGCAATCTGCGGGCGATCGCTCCGCGTCGAGGCGAAATACGCTGGGTGTTGGTGCATCAGCTTTTCAGCACCGGTAGCACAGTGTCAGCAGCGATCTGCCGCGAGTTTGGGTACGACCCCGACGAGAAGGTTAAGCCATGAGCAAGGGTAGCAAGATCGAGTGGACGGACCATACATTTTTGGCTCGGTTGCGAGCCTGTCAGCCCTGGCTGCGATCATTGCTACGCGGAGGTATCGACGCCAGTTCGCGTGCTGGGCGTGAAGTTCGGTACGAGGCAACCGCGTCACCGGACCTCCGCTGAGAACTGGAAACAGCCCTTGCGCTGGGAACGAGAGCACGCGCAGTTCTATGCAGAGCATGGGCGCCGGCAGCGGGTGTTCAGCGCGAGTCTTTCAGATTGGCTAGACAATGCAGTGCCGATCGAATGGCTGGTGGATCTGCTTGACCTGGTGCGCCGGACGCCCAGTCTCGATTGGCTCCTGCTAACAAAGCGCATCGGCAACTTCAAGAAGCGGCTGGCAGATGCCAGCGACTACGTTTGGAACAGCGGCGCCGGCGCTATCGCTGACGCGGTTTCATTGCGCGAGTGGGTCGATGAATGGCGTAGCGGGCATCCCCCTGCAAACGTCTTTGTTGGGGCTACTATTGTCAATCAGGCAGAAGCGGATCGCGACATCCCAAAGCTGCTCGAAGTGCCGGCATATGTGCGCTTCCTTTCGATGGAGCCACTACTAGCGCCAGTAGACATCAGTGACTTCCTGACCCCGAGCTATCCGCATTGTGAAACCGGATTCGCCCAAGGCGAACGAATGGAGGCCGGATACTGTGGCACGTGCGCCGGTCACGTCAGCGACCCTATTCACAACCCAGCGATGCGTGACTTCGTCGACTGGGTGATCGTTGGCTGCGAGAGCGGGCCCCACGCAAGGCCGGCGCATCCGGATTGGGTAAGGAGCTTGAGGGACCAAGCCGTAGCCGCCGGTATTGCCTTCCTGTTCAAGCAGTGGGGTGAATGGTTGCCGTGGGATCATTTCAACGCTGCGCGAATCGACGACAGTTTGGAGAGCACACGATACGCGACGATGGAATGGAAGGGCGATCGCTGGGAAGACGTCGGTTACCCGATCTGGTCTGATTCTGTCGACGGCATAGTTGATGACAGGCACTGTATGGGGCGCGTAGGGAAGAAGGCCGCAGGTCGCTTGCTCGACGGGAAACTCTACGACGGATTCCCGGTGGCGGGCGCACAACCAGGGCGACATTCGTCGGTCTTGGCCACTGGCGCGGCCGTGAGTACATAGAATGCGCATAACGCGTATTGATAAGCCGCGTGTCTGTTTGTTATAGTCAAGTCACGCGCGGATTTCGGCGTGATATTCGTCGCTGCCGGTACGTGTGGGTTTGAAGTCGTTCAAGATCCCCCGGCTTTTGTCCGTTTACCGGAATTGGGGCATACCAAATACTGCGAAGGACGGGCATGGACATCCCCCTCGAGGTAGGAAAGGCGATCTACCGAACAGCAATCGACAGGAAGGCCCACGACGCCGAAGGCGTCGCATGGTGGGCGGGCGTGGTTGCGGAAGTCGCTGCCGTGATTCGGGCGGATAACGTGTCAGCCGCCGCCCAGGTAATCCTGTGGTGGCACGCGGACTGGACAGAGGTTGGCGACACAGCGAGGGCAGCGGCCTCACGCATTCGGCGTGCCGCCCGAAACCTCAAGGTGCGGCTCGTCACGCAGGAATGAACCGAGCGTGCTGCCGTCGCGCTGCGCCCCTAATTTCTGCCTTCCACCGGACGATCCATGTACCTCAGGGGATGAAAACAGCATGCTCAAGTCGCTACAGTCGTTGAACCTGGTTGGTGTCGCTGTCGTCAGCTACCTGCTAGTGACACTAGTTCTGCTTATCGGCGGTGTGTTCTGGCAGAAACTGCTCAATGGGGGCTTCCTGATGTTTATCGTAGGCTTTATACCCTGCTGCATTGGGCTGTTCTTCATCAAGTTCGAGGGCGGCCCGAAGCGGTAGCGAGAGCCGCGGGGCCGAGGACGTCGCATCTATGGAGCAAACTTCGGATGAATCAAGTAACTGGTAGTGCGGCATCGCCAACGAAGTCGGTGTTTGATGCCTTTGGGGCGATTGGCTGCGGCATATATGTCGGCGGCGCTGTTGCCGTTACCCTCTATTTCCTTCAGGAAGGCGGGATTCGTCTGACAGAAGGGCTTCCGGTTGCTGCGGTCGTCGCAGCGGCGGTAGCCGCTCTGTTGACGTTGGTCCGATGCGTGCTGACGGGCTTTTATGTGCCGTTGGCCATGATTGGCGTCTTCGTTCTCGGCTTTGGCGCTATCACGAAGATATCGGCCAACCTGCCTGATCCCGCCGCCGGCGGACTCGGTGCAGTTCAACTACGAATCGATGTAGCAATGCCATGGGTGTTCTTCGGTATCTGCATGCTGGCCTTGTCCCTGGCATGTTTGACGCCTCGGCAGGATCTTGACTAGAGCTTTGGGGAGGGAAGGTATGGTTCGCGCATACGAAATCTGGAAGGCTTACGCAATGGCCGTTGTTGACGCGGTGTTTGCCTACCTGGACAAGACAGACGATTGGGGTTGGCCACCCGTATTGGCTATGGTCCTTCCACTGCTGCCGCTACTCGCTGTCGACTGGTTTGTGTCCCGCTGGGTTTCTCTGGGCTTGTTCTTGCCCGTCGGCCTGCCCATTGGATGGTTCGTTGGGTCTCTGTTCTGCGCCTATCTTGCAACCGAGCATGGATCGTACCGTGAAGTGAGGCGACGCAGGTGAAGTGCTCTGTTGACCGACCCTGCGAGGAGAAGTTTTGACGGTATGGGACTGGTTCTTCCCCGCGCGAAGGAAGCGCACGAGGGAAGGGTTGCCTTCGATCGATGTCTCCACCACGGCTGACTTCTATAAGGTCTTCACTTCACCGAACCCTGTTCTGAGTGCGACGATCCACAACATAGCCGGCGACCAGGTTGGCACGGCCAGATACTCCATCTCGCCGCTGTCGGACCGCGTCTATGTCTTCGACATCAGAATTGCTCCACACCATCAGCGGCATGGCTATGGGACCGCAATGCTCTGCTACCTCGCAAAGGAGTATGGCCAGCCGATTACCCCCATCCACGAAGTTGAGAGCGCCAACGAGTTCTGGGGCGCCGCCCGTCGTTACAGGGGAGCCGGCCTTTCCGTAACCGAAGATATCTCGATCAGCGAGATGGCACTCGAGGCGACGCGTTGGCAGCATCTCGCGCCCATCGCAGAGTGCCTGGACAAACTGATCACTAGACGGCTGCGTGTCGATCGCGAACCCTGGCATGTTGCCGTTGGTCGCGGGTTTGGCGCGGAGGACAACGGCGACGCCGCTACTTCTGGGCCGGCGATATCGGACGATTCGAATACTGTGAGAACATGAGCAAACAAGAGAAGTTCTATGACTGGCTGTCGACTGGGGAACCACCACCCATCAATAGGCGCGTCTACGAGGCAGCCAAGCTGCCGTTTGCATATTTGGCGCAGTTCCTGTGGTGGGCCTCTTCCCCTTGGCGCCGAGCTCTTCCACTGGCGCTTGCGGGCGTCGCTCTCCTCTGCGGCTTTTTGATCCTGATGGGGGATGAAACCATTACTTGGGGCGATTTCGGGACGGTCGCTACCGTCGCAACAGTTGTTCTGGGCGTAGTCGTCGTGATTCTCGACGTGCTGAGGGCAATATTCGAGTAACGCTCCGCACTTCACTCCTATTGGGACGTTTTCAATGAGCACAAGCCGGGCTACTCGCCGCGATCCTATGGCAGACGTCATGCCACTCGAGCTTCTGGAAGTGGCGCATCTGCTGATCAGTAGAGGTCAGAATGAACTCTATTGGGAAAGAGTTCCCCTTCCGAAGCGACCGGTTGGCCAGGTCCGCTACGAAGTGGCTCGCCAGGCAGCGACCTTTGTTGTGCCATTGGTAGGTCTAACCTGCGCCGCGCAGATCTACGGGGCAACTGGCTTGCTGCTTGGGCTGCCGCTTGCATGGCTAGGCGGCTACTTCTTGGATCTGCAACTCAAGTCTGCGATTGGGAAGAAGAAGATTCGTGATGACATGATTGACGCTGGCCGCTACAAGGCGGTGGGCTGGTTGGCCGCGCAGATGGGTATGCGCCCAGACGAGATCACACTGGCGACGATCCGGAAGATGAACAAGGATTACGTCATTGTTAAGGCGCGTATGGACCTGGAGTTGGCTCGCCGCGAGGAAGCCCGCAAGGTCGCTCACGTACGGCAGTCGCCGTCCTCCGATGATGTGCATCATGATTACACTCCGGGGGTAGTCGCTGCCGCCGGATTGGGTGCAGCAACCGCCTACACGTCAGTCGACGACGATGACGACTACTATGATCGAGGCCAATCCAACTCGCCGGCCGTGAACCCTGCTAACGGGATGCCAATGATTGCTGGCACTCATGTCGACGTCAACGGCAACATGTTTGGAACCGACACGTTCTGATGCCGGGATATTTTGGACTTCGCGGAGCACGCAGCCCGCGGAGAAGATGGCGCCCGAACTCGCCGCGCTCTACCCCTCGAAGTCCTGGCATCGCTGGTTCTCCACCGCCTCTGCCTTCCCCACTCTTTCGCTCCGCATTCGCGCTATCGAGACGGGGCGCAAGGCATTGCTCTGAGAACGATCGCGTTCATGATTAATCTCATCAAACTACTGTTGCTGGCGACCACTGTTGTAGGTTCTGGCGTGTGGATTTGGCGTACCACCGACCCAGACCCTAAACGCTACAGGGCGAGTCTCAGCCCGCAGGAGATACAGACATCGTGGAAGCGCGCACCCTGGGTGATCTCGGAACTGGCGTGCTTGGCGAAGGCCGCGGGCCTGCGTAGCTCGCTTGCGTTCGGGATCGCAAACGCCGGCGCTCACTACTCCCCTTTTTGGCACCGCGTCTCCATTTCCCGAGCTTTTCTAGCGAGGTTATCGGATACCGATTTACGCCTGATCCTGGCGCATGAAGTCGCGCATGCAGCGCGTCGATTGCAAACCTTCAGTCGTTGCGGAGCGATAGAGGAAGAACTTGCGGCTGATCGCGCAGCTTTGCAAATGACGGGCAGCACTCCAGAGCAATGGGCTGAGGCCATTCGCGCGTCGGTGATTGCCGAGCCCGGCATGGCGATCACGAATCAGCTTGCACTGCGCGCGGAGGTCCTTGGCATTCAATTGGAGGAACCATGAACGATCCGTTTGATCTGGAAGGCGAGCCGATGGGCGCTGGCGCCGACATCACGGCGACCCGCCGCGCGCAGTTCGCTCAGGCTAACGCCTCGCTGGCACTGGAACCGGAGCACACATGCGTCGCCATAGCCTGACCCTCACGCTGGCAAAGATCCTGTTCAAGGACGGGCCCGTGAAGTTCTTCCAGCTCATCTACATCCTCGGCCGTTCGAAGCTACGCCGGACTTATGATGCCCACACACGGCGCTTTCTCCAAGCCGGCCACGCAGCGCTATTCGCCGCGGGCGTGATAGTGCTGTGGCTCGCTGTGCGAGAGCCATCCCTGATCGATGCAAGGTCTACGGCCGGCCGGATCTTCTGCGGAGCGATCGGCATGGCTCTTACACTGAGCGGTGCGACGTGGTTTCTCATGCCGGCATTTCAACGAGCGACGCTGCTGGGGGAGGTGACGGCCGGCACGTTGTACGGGATGCTCCTCGCCGGTGTCACGTGGTTGGGTTGGGAGCGTGCGGCGGCGCTATACCAGGCCAATCCTGTAGCGTTAGTCGCTGGAGTACTCGTCGTCGCGGCACTTGTGCTGGCGTTTGCCCATCCTCTCTCGCTCCTACTGCGTTTCCGATTGTTGCGGCTGCGCACCAATCATTACGCGTTCGAGACCCCATACCACCAGATGCTCGCCTCGCGCCCAGCTAGGGGACAGTACAGGGGAGTGGCAATTCATGAGGCTGGCCATGCTCTGATGTACAGCTTGGGCGATCGGGTGCCGGAGGACGCGATCGCCTATATTGACTTCGACACCATCTCACCGAATCTGGGGCAGGTTTCGCTGCCATCGCTGAAGGAGGGTGACATCAGCATGGCCATGCTGGAGTGGAAACTGTACACATACCTCGCAGGGATGGTGGCGGAGGTTTTGCGTGCAGGGACTCACGGCATGGGCGTGTCCGGAGACCTCGAAGGCTGGAGCGAGTTAGTTGGCCCATACCTCCTGTTGCGCAGCGATGTTGTGTACTTCGCCAATCCAAGTAACGAGCTGGAGATCGAGTCCAACAAGAGGGAGGTTGCAGCGTTGAAGAAACACATGCTGGCAGTGCTCACGCGCTTTATGCGGGCGAACTGGCATGTCGTCGAGCGGATCGCTGACTGCCTTGAGGAGGTGGACTGCCTTGATCACCAGCAGTTGGCCGGCCTGATTACTGGCGTGGTGCGCACGGGCGGGCTGCCGACGCCAGTTTGGCCAGAGCACATGGGTGGCACGCCACTGCGCCAGGTCCCGGGCGCTTGACGCCGGGCATAAAAAAACCGCCGACGCATAGCGCCGGCGGTTTCTGTGGGTTAGAAATCAGTCGTTAAGAACGCTGTTTCCGAAAGCCATGCAGGGAGTCCTGCCTTTCCTTGTTCTGTTCGGTCGGTGTGCGGCGAGCTTCTTTGCGCACTGCCTGGATAGCACCGACAAGTGGTGCGAAGAACAGACGCGGGGCTTCCCGAGCTGCGGTAACGAACTCCGAGCGAAAGCTGGTCTTGATCATTCGAGCATCTCCCTGACGGCCCGGTATCCAGTGATGCCGAGGTACACCAAGTATAACACCGCGTCAACGACGGTGATCGTGTGCTCGAGGAACGAGATCACCTGGAGGGTGAAGGTTGGAATTCCGACCGTTTCCAGGAACCGGATCAGCAAAGACAAGCCGACAGCGACGCTACCGATGATTAAGAAGATCAACGTGCCGACGACAGTATGTGCTGCGAAGTGCGCAACGGGCGCCCACCAGGCTTTGTGATGTTTCGTTTCAGTCATGTTTCTCCTGTGTTGAGTTAAGCACCTGGGAACCCCAGGGCTCCAAGCCTCCTTGCATAGACCTGGCAACACAGGAATGCGCAACGCATGGGGATAAGTTGGGGTGGTGTCTTATTGGACGTCGTCGGCAGGCCGAGAGACAGAAGACCATTCAGTAGAACGTGAGCGTCACCGCCGACGAGTTGCTGGAGGGTTTGAACCCGGTCGACGCGGACCCGCGCTCGGCCCGCAGCGGCTGCCGGCCACCTTCGCACGATTTGCGGGCATCTTGACAAATAGCACCAAATCGAACAAGATGCATAACATGTATGTATATGCGCGGAGTATAGCAATAGCGATTCAGGCGGCGGCCGTGCAAGCAATCATTGATGGCGAGTTGTGCGGAGTGCGAAGACAATGTTGGTAGACAGATCATTCACGAGGTAGCACTAGATGACAGGACCTTACCCGGCCGATCGCCGGCCCAATGCCACAACAATTCTGACCCATTGGGAGACGCTGCATCACCAGAACTCCGTGCCCGTGACGCGCCATCAAGAGGCGATCACCATGGCGCTGGATATCGCTGGGAATGTCGATGATCCGGAACTCCTGCCAGGAATGCTGATGATGCTGCTCTCAGAGGTCCCGGCCGAGCCGCTGCTGGGTGCCAAGCCGCAGCAAATTGGGTCGGTGCTGGGTCTGACGAGCCTGGGATATTTGCTCAGTCGACAGGACCATGCGGAAACGTTGCGGCGCATGTTGAGCGCAGGCGATGGGGTGGTCCTCCTCCGGATTACCGGTGATCTCGACCGGCATCATGCGAATGTCGAGATCTTCGAAGATTGGGAGGGCTATCAGCGATTCTTGGTGCCAATCCTGCGCCGCGGAAAGCTTCAGAAGGGCGACGGGAGTACGCTGCTTTAACTGCATCGCGTCATCGACGCCAAGCGCGGAGCATAGGAAAAGTACGATGAAGACGATCGTTGTTGCGGCACTTCTCTCCGGCATGGTGCTGACCGGATGCGAGGAGGTTGAGAAAATCGGGTCGATTGTCAGTGGAGAGCCAATGACGATCGCGTTTGCGCCTGGCTTCCAGATCGCAGTTGAAGGGAAGCCTGTAGCGGTATCAGGATTCGACCCTTGCCCGAAGCGAGACCGCGCCATGACGAAGGTGTTCGGACCAGCTCCGACCGACGGCGCGAAAGAATGCATCGTTGTCCGTCCTTTCACTCAGTCGGTCAAGGTCCGACTGAGCGCCCGAACGGACGAAGTATGGATTGTCCTCCGAGACACGGTGCATCCAGATCGTATGTCTTTGCGACGCCCCGATGGGTCGCTGGTCGAATCGTTCGCGGCCTACATGAAGAATGCGGCCACGGTCGACAAGGCGAGCTAACTGCACCGGACAACGACGTGGATCTGATTGAGCCAAAAATCCGCCCCGTGTGCGACGCACTGAACAGCATCGTGGGTGTTCGTACACTCTGGTCGTGTGAGGGGCACGCCTTTCGGCCATCCCGTCCCTATGTCGTATTCGAGGCGTCTGAATCGTTCGCGCTGCAGGTCCATCGGTTGATCGGTGATGGACACGCCGGCGGCAGGTTGACCTACTGGTGGAACATGACAGCAAACTTTGGGGAGAACGCGCAGCTTCAGTGGCTCATCGAGGCGGCGTCCATCCCGAGGTGGCACTACTTGCCAATAGTCCGGCACAGAATCGACACGGAATTGCTCACGTTTGCGGCACTGATCAACGACGCTTGGGCATAGAAATCGCAACCATGACTGCCACAATCGAAACACTGCTTGCCGCTGTGGGCAAAGCGGTCAGCGGGATCAAGGCCAAGCATCCTGAACCTGATGTGGGCGGAGGCGTTCCGAACGCGCAGATAGTAGAGCTCCATGAACGCCAGGTCGCCGCTTGGCGTGCGCAGGCAGCGGAAGCCAGCCTGCTGGCACAGCACAAGTCAGAGTCAGGTGAGTCTGAGCTGGCGCTCGTACTATCGGAATGGAGCGAGCGGACGATGCGCGCAGCCGATGAGAGAGCTAGATATCTCACGTCTGCAGAGTATCAAGAATGGCTCGCGGGCCGGCAGGAGTGGTTGGCGGAGGCCACCGTTGACACGGTCGCATCCGACAATAGCAAACGGGCGTGCGCGCTCGGCAAGGGTGTACGCGTCGTGATCGCTGAGGACATTGATAGGCGGTTCTGGCGCTATCGGTCAGGCCAGACCGGTACGGTCAGGTATGTGCTCGATGATGGCGGCGTGGAAGTACTGCTCGACGGCTACAAACGCGAAAAGCTATCCAACTGGTGGCGTCGCATCTGGCGAGGCGAAGGCGCCAACCTGGTCCCTTGGCACGGCGTGTTCAAGGCCTCGGAATTGCGAGTCATTTGAACCACAGGAGCCGCAGGGTGAGTACCAAGGTTTGGAACGTGATGTACGTGCTGGGAAATACTGGCCGCATTGTTGGCGATGCGGGAAATCCTTAGGCCCGCCAGTCCGCGCTTCACGTAGCCGCAGTCGTCGACAAGAACGGTTGGCGAGTCTGGGTGGAGCACCACAAGACCGGCAAGCGCCTTTTCGAGAGCGATCGCGAGAAGGCGCACAGGGAAGCCGGCCCTGTGTAGAGGAAATGGCTATGAGTCTGTTTGACGAAGCGAGGCGTTGGCGCCAACAGTGGGGCTACGTTGGCCGGGGCGGCGTGGTAGTGGTGTTTGAGGGCAAGGCGCAGGGGTGGGTGAACAAACTTCGGAACCCTGAACGTTGGCAGCCTGGCTGCGTGGCGTTCGATGAACAGGGCCGGAGCTGGACAACCATCGCTGGCAATGAACGAGACGGGGCGCTGATGTGGTTGCCCAATGACCCGATCAAGGAAGAGTGAGCACGATCCTTACTGAAGCAGAGCGAGTCGCGATTCGCGGCTTGGCGTCAGGCGACAAGACACAACTCGAGGCCGCGCAGGGCGCCTTTAATCGGGCCGCACGGCAACACGGCGTGGACTCCTGCGTAGAGCTCCAATTCATGGCTGAAGTGCTTGCGCCGGTTCCGGATCTGCTACTGCGCTCACAGTATCGCGCGGCCGTACTGAAGCAAGCGATTTGATTGGAAATGGACCAAATGAGCGTAGCAAAGAGCGTTGCATCACTACTTGTCCTCTCGGCTGTCACAGGCTGCGCAATGACGCAACAGGAATTGGCGCTCGAACCGCCAAATGCAAAATTTGTCGTTGCTGCAGAGTTCGGATGTCTCTATGAAAAGGGCGCCGAAAGAGCTGCTTCCAGCTTGGGCATGAGCGAACCGAAGATGAGCGGCTACATTAGCTCCAAAGGCGGCTACGCATGGTTCCGACAACCGCTGACCTTGATCATGCTGCGTTCCAAAGGCGCCGGCAGCACTGAGATCACGCGACAGCAACACGGAAGCGCGGCGGTCCTAGGCCAAGGCGAAGACATGCTTGCTTACTTGAAATCGAATCCATGTGCGGTCGATCCCCAGAGCCCAGAGTAGCTACACCAGCGAAGAGGAATAGCCATTCGATTCACTGGCCGCGTCCGCTGGGGCACAGATCGCTACCACTGATGACTGTAGCTTCCCCACCAACCGCGAGCCGCGTCCCCGGTGGAATCACCGTGGTGTAGCCGGGCGACCCGATTGCCTTGTATGCTCCCGCGCCGATGTCCTCCAAGATACCTGCGTGAGACACCCCTGCCAAACTGAGGGCGGCACCGACCAGCAGCGTCAAGGTTTTCAGAGTTCGCCTCTTCGTCGTTCAATCTTCCCGTTCAGGTGTGTTTCCGAATGGATCGCGCCATCGCACTCACCTTGTGGGCGGCCCGCGAAGCACTGGGATTGCCCGAACAGCGGGGCAATGATCAACGGCCCTGCCACGAAGAAAACATTGAGCATGATGAAATCCATCAGGAAAGCCTTCCCGAACCCGGCTCGGGCCTCTTCCGATAGAGCAGGGAGATTCCAGAAGGCAAGGCCCACCCCGCTCTTGATGCACGCCAGCACGAAAGCCGCGAGCATGACACATAGCATCAGGGCACCGATCATTTCCCTGCGTTTCATCCTTACTCCTGTACCTGTTACTTTTGACTGGGGCGGCGAGGAGATCGCGCCTGGCGCCTTTCCGATTAGTTCTTGCCAAAGATCCGGCGAACGCAGACAAGCAGCGGAATTCCGGTGAGAAGCAGCGCGAATCCAACGATGACGGGATGCGCCTGCGATGTTTCAAAAAACCACGATGCGACGCCGGACTTCGCCATCAAGTACGGGACACCCAGCAACACGGACACCAACGCAACAACGGCGAATATTCCAGGCATAAGGTGAGCCAGTAAGTCTTTGGTAGTCTTGTTCACTGCATAAACTCCACCGGCTACCGGCCGATCATCACGGGGTGCTCGTGCGCCATATCTTTTTCGATTGTCTAGCCGCCCTAGATGGTGCCCTTCTTGTAAGCATCGATTTCGACGTGATAGGTCGAATCTTGGCCGAACCGATCGAGGTAGGCCAGCGGGAGTACACCTCTTTTGACCATCTCCACGGGAGACGGAACATCCTTGCCGGGGCCCGTGCCGATGAACTTCGTGATGTGCTCCAGATCTGCAGCCGGAAGAGTGACAGCGTTCGTGGGCTCGGTGTGGGTCATGGCATTCCTTTTGGTGGGGCTGGAACGTTTCGGGGAAGAAAGCAGCATGGGATACGCGGCGACTGACGCAATGGCGCCCAACACGAGAATGGCGGACATTGCCCATGCAATGACGGAGCCAAGCTGGGCAGGCGTTGGCATTGCAATAGTCCCCGCAGCCGTTGCTGGGACAGACAGAGCGTCTGCAGCACCAATCTGAATGCACAAACCCCCGACGAGAAGGAACGGCATGTAGACGTACTTGTACTGTTTCGTCAGCACGAGTACAGCGACGATGGTGACGAAGCCGGCGATCGATGCGGCAGCGACCCACGTTGGAAGGCTGCCAAAGATGATCGCTTGCCCCTCCAGAAGGCAGTAGACCGCCACGCACAAGATGACTTCAGCAATCCACCAGGCTAGGGTGGGAATCTTGTTCAGTTCGCGAACCATTGGCTTCTCTCCCAGATCATCCGCATTGGTGACACGCGATCGCCTTGGCGAGGCCGGCGATCTTGAAGAGATCGAGACCATCGCGATCTGCGTGGGCGAGGACGTCGTGAGCGTGCTGCAGTGACCAATGGCCCCCCGCGATTAGCGCGTGATAGTTGTGGAACTCGTCATCAATGTTTGCTTGCACCGCGGCAGCAGCCATCGCCATGATTCGACACTCCGAAATTATAAGTACGTGTTATGGAGTTTGTGCGATTCACGTATGAGTGTCAAGTCCGGGCTGTTCGTGGGGCAGTGGCCGACCTTCTGGCGCTGGGTTCGCTCGGGCAAGGATGCGCAGGCTAGGGCGCGTTACGTGCTCGGAGAGCTCTTGAAACGAGCGGGTCCGCGTCGACCGGGTTCAAACCCTGTAGCAACTCGTTGGCCGTGATGCTCAGGTTCTGCAGAATGGTATCCGCCTCCCATTCCGGTGTGCGGATCTGGAGGAGGTGCGCCGAGGCCGCGCCGATCGCAATGCCGAGGGCGTGCTTCGCCGCGGCAGGATCAAATACGATCCTGAGGGAGCTCCCATGTCGCGTTACCTTGGGTTTGGCGATCAAGCAGCAGATCCAGGTGAGCGACAGAGTAGGGTGTAGCAGTGCGAACCACCAGGGTACCCTCGACGTGAGATCCTGGATGAAGGCCCTGACATCCTCGATCTCATAGAGTTCGCGAGAGTCGGCGTCGTAGCCGCCGATCCCGACGAGCAGTTTGGACGCGTTGGCTGAGATGTCCTCTGCAGTCCGGCCGAGCTTCCTGAATATCTCAGCCAGCTCTAATGCATCGCGAGAAACAACAGAGCGGTTGTCAATCTGGCAGACGAGAATCTTGCCGTGCGTTGGGTCTTCGATCCGGAGGAGGAGTGTCTGTTCGGCTGTCATGTGTGTTGGCGCGGGAAGAGAGTTGAGTAGGGGAGGGGGGCGGCTGTTCACGGTTTAAGCGTGATCCGCACATCCTTCATTTTGTTTGACCACCGCTTTCCGCGGCTGCGCTTGTCGACATGCGGCTGGAGGTCCTCGCCCCATGCAAACCCGCTTTCCTCGCCCAAGGTTCTCGCAAGCTTGAGAACCTTGATTCGCGTGCACTGCGCCATGAACGAGTGGAGGACCGGTGCTCGTATGCTCCGCATTGTGGCGAGGATGTTCACTACCTCTTCGAGCGTTTGGCCTTTGCCGACGTCGCTGACGAGCTCGAGGAACGCACGCTCAGGGACGGACACGAGGACCGATGGATTGCCGGCGGGTATTGGCTTCAGGCCCTCGCTGTATGGGAGCGATTCTTCGAACAGGTCAGTCGTTTGATACGAATACCTGAGATGGTCTTTGACCCAGTCCGGGAACTTGTATGAGTCCTGTCCCCAAAGTACGACCGTCGGGCGGAAGGCGACTTTATGGCGGACACCCTGCCAATCCAGAGCGGTTTTTCCACCTACGTGGAGTCCCCTTATGCGCCGGCTCAAGAACGCTATGACACCTTCTGTGGTTGGGTGGTCGCCTCTCAGGAGATAGGCGCCCTTCCCGAGCCGCTGGAGCCAGGCGGCGCTCACCAGGTAGCTAAGGGCGCGTTCGGATATGCCCATATCGCGGAGCATTTCTGTGTCCATCGGCTGACCGCGAGGGGCTTGATCCATCAGGTTCTGGAGTGGCTCATTGCGCATTCTGACGAGAGTGAAGGCGTTGTAATTTGGAAGATACCTCGGTAAAAGTGTATGTTAATACGTAAAAATAACGCAAGTATCGTGCTGGGGCTCCAGACGGATACCCATCGCTGATGAGTGCTGCTGGAGGGGAGCTCGGTCGTAACGTGAGAAAGCTGATATGTCGCATACTGGCAACATTCGAGCTGTCCGAGCATCTCGTACAATTAGGGCCCCAAAGAAGGGGGCGCCGGCGCGTGCCGTGCAATAACTGGGAGACGTATGTCCGCTAGAGCAGAGGCCCGTAAGAGGTTTGTTGAGCAGGTACAAAATGCGATTGACGAAGCACAGGCCAAGGTGCGCGGGCTGTTTGACGATCCCTCCGCTAAGGTGGAAATCGTCCACACTTCAGTCGTTCCGCAGATCATCGCTGACTGGGGATCTCAAGCGCAGTTGAACTGGGCCCTGGCCCAAAGGAAGTGCAGCTCAAATACAAGGAGCTGCTTTATCGGGATTCGATCGAAGAATGTCGTTTGCATTCTGAGCCTGGTGCGCGTTAGTCGCGCCGGCGAACTCACGACGCTTCTCTTCCTCGAGCGTGACTTGGACAATCGTGCGATCGATGGACTTGGGCTCGTCGCAATTGACGTGGTTCTCGATGCCCTCTCGGTCTATTTCGAGTCCGAATACATTGTGATCGAAAAGCCACTAAAACCAGTGGTCCCGTACTATGAAGCCAACGGCTACACGAAGGCCAGGATGCTGGGGAGGACGGTAAGCACGATGACGCGCCCCGCCAAAAGGCAGTAGAATGTACGCAATTACCCTTCCAATTGATCATTTGTGATCACCCTGGCATTTGGGCACGACAAATCAATAGGACAAATCATGGATCTCAAGACTGGCCGCTTGGCACCGAAGGTGCGCCGTACTAAGGAGTCTGCAGATAAAGCTGCAGTTGCTCGTGTGCGAGCCATGCTCGCGCGTCCTGAGATGAGCGTTGAGGCGCTGAAGAAGCGAGCTGAACAAGCCAAACAATGGGATGCATCGGCGGTCTCCGGTGGAGCCTATGCCGGCATCCGGCGCTGATCTGCGCCCCGGAATCTCGCGAAGCCCTGCACTTGCAGGGCTTTTTCATTTCTGTTGACGGTCAACGCCCGATCGCCCCCAACTCAATGCTCGCAGCGGGCGGCCTACCGCCACGTTTCTTGAAGAAGCGGTCGACCTTTGCGCGTTGTTCCTCCACGAGCGATTCGTTGACCGGGTTCTGCTTGAACCGCTCGATCCATTCCTTGTCTGCCCGTTTCAGGGACTGGTTTGCGATCGCGTGAGCGACGAGGTAGTACTTGTATGCCGACCCGCTACGCTTCATGCCGACGGCACGTCTAGCTAGCAGCCACGCGCCCTTTGCGGCGATCGCATACTTCTCGGGCTTGCTGATATGGTAGAGATTCATCTTGCGACGATGGGGTTTGTGCGTCGTGATATCCGCGAGCTCCCTCCCGCGCCATTGAGCGAAGCTGTCGATCGGGCCTTTCCACTTCCCGTTCTTCCACCTCACATCAATGATGTCCCCAGATTTCACTTGGACCTGGTACCGGCCGTTGTGGAACGGATTTTGAGTCATTGGCCACCAAACCCCGTCCACGAAAAGAGGTTTCTTCTTTCGGTCGTTCTCTTCCATCTGTTATTCCTGCACGGTGCGTCGTTATCGATACTCAGCCAATCTAAGGGCGATCGAGACTCTCGGCAAGGGGCGCGGCTCCTCCGGCCGCCGTGGGGAGGGGCATAATCTTGAAATCCGGATTTACTCGAGATCTGCGGCCTCGGCGCGGCCTTCCGCCCATGCCTTCAGCAGGATAGGCTCGTCGGCAAACATGATGGGGGGCTCATCCAGGCCTGCGTGGTAGTCACGTCTACCGACGGCCTCAGCTGCTCTCTCTACGGACTCCCTTTCACTGCGCCATTCCTCAGGGTAGGCAATGCGGGTGATGCGTGCCAGCGCGAGAGCAACCCGCTCGTCCAGCCCTCGCATGCGAGGGGCAGGTGGCTTCGGGCGGGATTTCGGCGCCGGCAACATTCCGAAATGGGCCTGAGAAATTGATACTCGCCGACGAAGGTGGGTCGCCTGAGCTCGAAGCCCCTTCGCGGTACTGAAGTTATCCCAGCCAGCCTCGATGGACGCTTCAGACGTGAGCTCACCGGCCTGGGTAAGCATCGCGGCCCATTGCTCGGGTGAGTCAAACTCGGTCAGCCAGCCATTCCCCTCATAGCATTGAAGGACAGCCTCGTCGTTGTTCAGGAGGAGGACGCGGCTCGGCGTGAACTGGCCGTCGTACTCTTCGTATTCGTCCGCTGACCTCGACTCGCCGTGATACCGCTGCCACGCTGATTCAGCGAGGGCCTTGCCATCCGCCATTGAAAGCGGATGACTGATCGGCACCTGCCGGCGGCCATCCATGTAGAAGTACGCGAGCCCTGGATGCTCGTCGTGCATGTCCCGACATACCTGGCCCTCTACAACAATGCTGGCGACTTGCATTTGTGCACTCGTGTGTGAATACCGCGGTCCTGACAACTAACGCGCCTCGATCATCTCTACTGCGCTAGCGGGCGGATAGCAGGACGCTGAGAGGGGCAAGGAGGCTCCTGCCGCCGGCAAACACGCCGACCATCTGTGCGGCGCCGAACAAGAACAGCAGGAGTCCAAACCCCTTGGCAAACCGGTGGCGATTCCTTGCATCGGGCCTCAACGGCTCGAAGGCGTTCAGAAACACGGACAGGACGATGGCAATCGTGGCCACCGCCAACATTCCCAGCCACGACGGCATCAGGCCGCGGCGCTCACTCTGATCGGTTGCCGCCGGCGGCATGTCCGTCCCCTCGAGGGGTGTGGCTGCCGGGGCTGCTTCTGGAGCGGAGGCGATCGGCGCGATCGGCGTCGGCATGGGCGACGCCGGCGGCGGAGCAGATGAGACTGCTTTCACGGGGGAGGGCGTGCCCTTGACTTTGAACCGCGCTTCCTGCGGCGGGAAGCAGACGCCCACCCCGGCACAGCCCTGATACCTGACCGTCATCTTGAAGCGATGGGGGGCTTGCTCTGCCACTGTCAGCCGCACCGTGGCGTCCCTGGAAAACACCTTCTGCTGACCAAGAACCCGATCCACCCTCACTTCTGCTGCTGGGAAAACAGGGTCGCTAAGGCCGCCAGGTGGGTCGGTCTCGATGCGGATCTTGTCCCGATAGAGGTGATATCCGTCGGCGATAGAGAACCGGAGCTCAATCTCGTGCCCGTGCTGCTGCACTGTCGGGCGGAATGCCTGGTCGGGGCTGAGGGTTTGCTCAACGGCCACGCCGGAAGAGGCAATGGCCATTGCGATGGGATCGTCGGTAGGCGATGCGAGTGCGATCGCCGGAACTGCGGCTATGACTGCCGCGGAAACTAGGGAAAATGCTGCCCACATGTTGAGTCTACTTGTCATACATAAAGTTGCCGGGCACGTGGGGCTCGCAGTACATCTCATCCGCGACTGCGCTGCGCCCCACATTCGGGACAACGCATCGATGAAGCTCTCTGGCTCGGGGTTTGACGCTTCAACCACCTTTCGAACGGGAGCATCGTGGCAGCTCCGACGGCCATGACGTAGATCGTGACCACACCGAGTGTCAAAGCGAAGGTCGTCAGGTCATGAAATAGGGTTCCTGGCTCAGGTATGGTGCTCGAGAACCACGCGCGCAATGGAATGAGCCATGGTTCGTACATTGCCAAAGCCGAGAAGAACAGGAGGATCACCCCGAGCAGTATCGTTAGCAGATGCGTAGCTGCATCACCGTTACCCATGCTTCGATGCTCGACATAGACACTGCGACCAAGGATGCATACTCCGGTGATCAAACAAATGCCCGCCCAAATCCAATCCAACATGGTCCTGTCCTTCCTTTAGGTCCCCGACGCGGTGCGATCCAGCAACGCCCCAGCCGGCGCGGTCCACTCTGCCGTTATCAGGGCAGGTTGCCGCTCCCTTTCCAATTCACGAAAGCTGTCGCGCACCGCATCAGAACGGCAACGGCGGCAGCACTTGGCCGGCCATGGACAACGCCATGATCACAATCACTGCTGCAAATCCGGCGCCCCATTGGCGTTTGGTTACCATCATTGCCCCCGCAATGATGCACGCGGAGGCTGGCAACAGGCCTTTGAGGACGCCCAGCCAATACCCCAAGCCAGCAAGACAAACTGCGAACACCAGTCCAGCCTGGCCAGCGACCTTGAATCGATCGGCTGCTTCCATCTTTCTCTCCAAAATCGAGCGCAGTGCACTCGGGTTTACCGGCTGCCGGCCGGTACGGGCGCTTCAAACTGAGCGTCGCAGACTCATAGCAATACACACAACGTATTGTTATCTGTTATTGTAAATTTCGTCAAGTTGAGATTGCCCAGTGGTTCGCCGTTCGAATCACGTTTGAGGCGCTCTCGCCTCAGCGTCGACGTTGAACTTCTGATCGAGCAAGCGCCGAGACTCTTCGTTGAGGACCCCATCGTCAAACAGCAATGTGCACGGCTCTACTTTTGTTCGAAGGCCCCTCCACGCCCGCCGAACGAACGGTACCCAATCCTTGGCAGCCGCCTTGCTCGGATAGGCATTTCCAACGCGCGTCCATCCCGAGGCAGGATGCAAGATCATCGTGAAGTAGACAGTCCTTGTCGTTTGCATGGCACCGTTCTCGCGCTGAGGCAGCCTAGGCCGTTGGTGGATTCTTGGCCTTCATGACGGCCATGTGCGCGGCGACTGCTTCATCCTTGAGAACGATCACGATCGGGCCCTCTCGAAAGTCGCCACTCATGGTCCCATGCAACGCGTCTTGTTCTGCCTCGGTGAGATTGCGCCATTTCGCAATCCAATCGACCTTCCCGAAAAGCAAGCCGGACGGCCCCGTGGCGCTTGATTGTCCGACCGATAGACCGTTCTCGCGGCACCATTCGCGGGCTGCTTCGAGCGCGGCCCATGTGCCTTTCTGGCAAAACTCGATTCGCATATGACTTTCTCGATCTGAAAGAGATTCACACTTCCGACGCTCTGCGCGACATATCAACAATCAGCGGGCCTAGACACCGATTTCAGTCGCCAAGGCTCTCAATGCAATAGGGACGATTCTCGTTGCCCGGGAGATTCCAGTCCCATGCTGAAACCTTGGCCCTGCAACCCGCAACAGGACATTCCAAAGGAGAGAGGTCGCTCGCACGGTCTATGGGCTCCGCCTGGATCGAGAGGCTCAACGGCTGGCCATGTACTGGGCACAAGCCACGATCCAGTCTCCACAAGCGTTGTAGGTCAACGGGTAGTCGCCGCTTGGTCCGCGCATCCGTCGCCAGGAACGACGAGAAATCCTCGGTCATTGACTTGCCTTCGCCTCCAAGAAAATTGCTGCATCGGAAAAAGCCCTTGCAGCCGCCCCAACAGAGTTCGCATAGCGGTCAAACCCCAACTCGCGTAACTTGGCTGCCTTCTCTTCGGCGTCATACGCTTGGCGCCACAGGCCTTTAGTGAGCCGGGATACCGATGGTTTCTTACGTTGTTTCATGTCGCCCCTCAGTCGTGTTTGGCGTTGGAATTCACGGAGATGGTTGTGCCCGCGACAACGCGTCAAAAGGTGGTTCAAGCGAACGGAGCGTCGATCGGCATCTTCCTGAGCAACGTTGTGGTCAGCGAGAAATAACCCCCCTCCAGGCGCGGGGCGTAGTCACGCACCCATTGCGCTGCGAGAGGCGAGCGGAGCGCGGCCTCGACTCGATCAAGCACGTCAGGCTCACCGCACACGATGCTCAGGTTGTGGTTGATCGGCAGAATGCCGGGCGGGACGCGCACGGCCTTAGGCGACGTGGCGATCCGCGGCACGAGCAATGTCTCGCGGGACAGATCCATGCGGTGAAAGGTCTCCGGCGGTAGCCAGAAGGTACCCCGCCGGCCCCGTGCCGCCATCTTGTGCATATGGCGCTGCAAGTGCTCAATCAGGCGATTGCACGGCGTCACACCAGGCGCCGTCCTGATGGCGAATCGCCGCGGCGTGCAAAGGCGGCCGTCGACAATGTCATCGGTGTCGACCGCTGGCACCAGGTACTCGCCCGGCAGCGTCGCGGCCGTTTCTTTGTCCACCACAAAGATCCCGGAAGAGCCGAGCCATGGTGCGATGCGTACCTGGGCGAACTGTTCCAGCGTTGGAAGGCCTTCATAACGGCTTTCGTCGACGCCTGGATAGATTGGCCGCTCCGTAAGCACGCGAAAATCGTGCGAACGCTGCAGTTCGGCCGTCGCCTTCAGCACGACAGACACAGGATGAACCCTCGGGGGCGTGCCCGAGCGACGGTTCTTCGGGCGATAGAACACCGAGCTTGAGTCCAACCGTTCAAGGTGGGAAATGGCAAGCCGGGTCCCTAAGGTCGCGCGAAGTTTCGCGGCCCCGGCATTCTGGAGCCAACGATCGGCAGTTACAAACCCGATCTGACCATCCGGATGAATGGCACGACTGCAACGCTCCAGGAAGCTATGCAGAAGATCTTTCGCAGCGAAATCCGGGACATGGCCGGAATAGAGGTCCTGCAGAACGGGCGGGACGTTGACCCAGCGCAGGTAGGGCGGATTGCCGGCGACAACGTGATAGACGGCCGTTTGCGGCCCGTCAGTCAGGAAATCCCGGTTATGGACCATCGACTCGGCCACTTTGGTGGCAGTCGCGTGGTCATAGCCATGTCGGCACAGCGTAGCTGCGACACGTGCACGCGCCTCGATGCACGCGCCTGCGTGCACCTCCCAGCCCTCGACTTGCGCCAGCAGACTGGCGCTTGTTAGGCGCGAGTGCTTGCTGGCTGCAAGGAGCTTTCCAAGGGCACGCTCAAGGAACATGCCGTCACCGCAGCTCGGGTCGACCAGCCGGCGCCCATCCCGAGGCCAGTCAAGCCGCCCAAGGAGTTGGTCCACCACCGGCCCCGCGGTATAGATCGCCGTCGCCTGGTGCAGTCGCTCAACCGCTTCTGCTCGAGCCTGATCAATTTGGCTGTGCTGTGACTGCCGATACTCAGTGATTTCGGTCTGCATTGTGTTTCCCGGAGGGCCGGGCGGATCTCCCGCCCGGTGCATTCCTGTTGCGTTAGGAAGCCTTATCGGCATCGGCGAATGGCTCCGGCACGGCTTCATAGCGGTGCGCTTGACCTCGGAGTGCGGCACCTTGGTTCCCGCAGCTCACGAGTGTCTGTGCCAAGTTTGGGTCTAGGACGTCGTCACGAACCAACACGCGCTCGCCATTCGCTTCGATAAGCCAGATTTCGTACACGTAGTGCGCCCCCTCTCTCTATGCAGAGCTCTGGCAAGGACAAAACGATCAGCCGACAGGCCGGTGGATGTCTGCCGCTCTCACTCTGGCGACGATTTTGCGTATGATATAGTATAGATACGTGTTACGTATCGAAGCGTATGTATTCGACGACATCACTACCGCCCATGAACCAACTAGTCAGTGAACCAGCGCCACCACAGACGGTGGAATCCGAGGCCCTCTTCCTGTGTGGTGAGGCGTTCATGCAGATTCGCAAGCTCAGCGGGATCGTGGCAGAGCCAAAGCCTCGCCGCGGCGTTTTCGGACGATTTTCCCCAACTGATCGGGGTGCGGCGGATCGCCGTTCCAGGGCCGCCGCGTTGATCTACGAGCTTTCCGACGTCGCCCACAACCTGCCCGAGATGGTGAGGCTGGGGGTGCATACCAAACAGTTCGCCTACTTCTCTCAGCAAACGAACAAGCTTGCGGGGGCGCTAGTAGAGGCACGCAGCCTAGCGAGGATTTGACTATGGAGATCAGTTACACCGGTCTTGTGGTCGTCTGCGCGATCCTCGCGGTGCTCGTCTACCTCGTCGTCATGAGGCTGCAGTCGGGGTCGAAGTACTCCCCCAAACACTACCAAACGATCCCACTGTTGACCGAGCATGAGCAGGACTTGTTCTGGCGCCTGAAAGAGGCCGCCGGCCGGGACCTGATCGTCGCACCACAGGTGGTGTTTGGAGCGTTCCTCAAGGTCAAGACCATGGCGTTGGTCGACAAGACAAAGGCGCGTCACCAGGTGGCCCACAACCGCGGCGACTTCATCGTCTGCAACAAGGAATTCCGTGTGGTCGCTGTCATCGAGCTCGACGACGCGACGCATGACAAGAGCGCGCAGAAGGCGCTTGACCGCCGCCGCGACCAGCTGCTGAAGACCGTAGGGGTCAAGGCAATCCGGTACCGGAAGATGCCTGAGGTCGCGAAGATCCGTGCGGATCTCGGGCTTTGAGTATCTCCACAATACCTACCAGTATGATCATGCTCCACTCAATCGGCTTCGTCCTTCTCTCTGCTGCGGCAATCGCGGTTCTCTACTTCCTCTGGCGCAAGACGCCCAAAGCCCCGGTACTGCTGGAAGATCGCGTGGCTGCAAGCCTGTCCCATTTCGGCTTCGTTATTGCCCTTGCACTTGGGATCGGGGCACTCATCCTCATAGAGAAAGAGCTCCTGTCGGCATGCCGTTGGGTTGCGTCATTTGTGCCGGAGACAAACTCGCCGCTTGACGCTGTGCCGGTCACGATTCTTGACCTGGCCGGCAGCTTTGGCATTGTTGCTGCAATCTTCGCCGCGGCGCTGCTCATTGCTATCGCTGACGATCGCGCCCGTCCCAGTTCCTTGCCCGTAGGCCGGTGACCATGGACAGGCTCGAGCTTCTTTCGACCGCAATGCGGGCGGGCTGCTTCTATGCGGTCTACCGATTGGTGATCGCGATCTTCTACCCGTGGCTTGCCAGCGCGGTGTGGCAAGAGTCGGTGGGGCCGCTGCTGGTGAGGCACTGAACCAGGCTGGCGCAAGCTGATGACGTGGCGAGGATGTCGTATCTGCCTTCTCGACAGGGCGAGCCGGCGGTCTTCCGCCTTGGCACGCTGGCTATCAGCGATGTGACTCAGGGGGTTCGGGACGGGCTGTTGCTCGGCGTGCTCGCGGCGCTTGTGCCAGAGATCGTTCGGCCGTTCTTCTTGACGTCGCTACTTGCCTTCGTCCTCGCAATTCAAGGCTGGCGGTTCGCGCGAGCGCAAGGCGCTGCGGCCACCGACATCGGGTTTGACGCGGTGAGGGACGTTCTGCTGTTCGCCGGCGCGATCGTCGCGGTGCAGTGGAGTGGGGTGCTTGCGTAGAGGCGGCGAGCAGCGCCGCAGTTCGTCAAGTGATACGGGAGGTCTGTCATGTCCATCAACGCTCAGTCGAAACGAAGCATCAAGATCCTCCTCAATCTGTCGGCGGGACTTGAGGAAACCGGGCGTACCTACTCAGACGGTGTTGTGAGATTGAACTCCAACATCCGCCACGCCGCTGCCGCCGGCGCCGCGGCCCTCAGCCAGCTGCAGGGGGTGCCACTGCCGACCGTGCCTGAGAAGGCGGGTGCCGCCGCTGACGCAAGGAAGCGCGTACCCGAGGCCGGGCAGGTCGAGATGCCGTCGCCAGTCGAATGGCTGGATCGCCTCAAGCTCGCCAAGGGCTTCCATGCGGACGTCACCCTTGCCGAGTATCTCGGCGTGTCGAAGCAGCATTTTTCGCAATGGCGCACTGGGAAGGCGTCGCTGTCCGTGGACGAAGCCTGGAAAGTCGCACTGGGTCTGGATGTCGATCCGCTGCTTGTCATCGCCAGCGTTCAATTCCACGCCAGCCAGAATGACAAGCGCCAGGTCTGGATAGATCTCGCGCGCACACGGCTGGTGGGGACATCCGACGGTGCGACGCCCAAGGCAGACACTGATCGCGCTCCTGGGCTGGAATCCAAGGGATCGAAGTGGTCGCCGGAGGAAGATGCGCTCCTCAAGGATGAGGTTGAGCGCAAGGTGCCCTACGTTGACATCGCAGCTTCGCATCGCCGCTCGGTGGCCGCCATTCTTTACAGGCTGTACAACGTGCACGATCTGTTGGGCGATGCTGAGATGGAAGAGCTCTGCGGCCTCCACTCTGTTCGGTTCTCGCCGAAGGCAGTAGCCCCCGCTGAAGAGTCGAGTGCCAAGCCTGAAGACCCCCCTGTAGCGGGCGATCGGGTCTTCATCTGAGCGGTTCTGCGGCCGTGAAGCCGATGATCCTCCGCGAGGCCGCAGCTTAAATGCAAGCCGCTCCAGGGGACTTCTCAGGCGTCTGCCCAACTAGGTCATCAAGGAGGTCATCACTTCCGTCTCGGGACCAGGCAACCGCACCTATCTCGCCTCCGTTGCAAAGCAGATCGCTGGGAATGAGGGAGGCTGGGCTGCTGAGATCTTCGCGCACCAGGAGGTCAACGATTTGTTCGCCAGCGAGGCAGCGTAGGCCCCTGGCCCCACTGCATGGGCAGATTCCTCCGTTTGGGCCCGATAGCAGCTACCGAATACCACCGACGCAATCGCGTCATCCCGAAGTGACAACGTCGACCGTGTACCGGCTGTTACGCCGGCGCAGTGAGTATTGGTAGAATTTGTCAAAAGTACATAAAACGTGCATCGGGAGGATTTCGAGTGCAGGATTTTCAGGGAAGCGTTGGCCGGCTCGGCGGCCTGGTGGGGGCAGTAGGACTGGGGTCGAAGTGATGGGTGGCCCTGTCGTGCTTGTCGACTTCGAGAATGTGCAGGCGATCGATTTTGGGCGGCTAGCGCCGGACACCCGCATCGCCGTGTTCGCGGGCGAGCTGCAGCGGAAAGTACCGATCGAGGTGGCCATGGGGCTGCAGGAGATGGGGGAGCGCGCTCGCTGGGTGCGCTCGAGCGGCACCGGTCCAAACGCACTTGACTTTCATATTGCCTTCGAGCTCGGCCGAATGGCGCAGGCTGGTGAGCAGGGACCGGTGGTGGTCCTGTCTCGGGACAAGGGCTTTGATCCGCTACTCGATTGGCTCCGGACTCAGCACGGAATCCCCGCCAGCCGTGTTACGACCATCGCAGAAGCATTCGGATACACCCCAGACGCCCCATACGCGCCGCCGGCAGCAGAGCCGATTGTGGTTGACTTTGGGGCCGTGACGCCGGCGCCAAGGCCGACGCAACCGGCCTTGCAGAGCAATGGCATGCATGTCGCGGAACCGCATGTCATGCGATCCCTTCAGGCAGAGGCAAGCAGCGTGGTTCCAAGGTCGGTACCCCAGGCAGTGCCTGCGCCGGCGAGCAAAGCGCCAACAAAGCCAGATAGTGCCAAGGCTGCAAAACCAGCCGGCGGCACCACGCGCGAGTGCACAGCGGAGAAGGCCAGAGAGATATTGTCTCGCTCGCGGAAGGCGGCACGGCCGCGCCGGCGTGCCACGTTAGCCAAGCACATTCATTCGATGTTCCGCCCCGCGACTCTCGCCGATCGCGAGGTTGAGTCGATCATCAAGGCCCTGCTCGCCAAGAAATGGATCTCGGAGAGCCAGGGCGCCATTACTTACAACTTCTGACGCCGTTCCAACGAGGGGGCTCCCAGTCGCTGGGACGGCCAATGTGAACGGCTTCTGTTAGTTGCCAATCGCAGCGCGAATCAGTTCCTGGCGGCGCTCCAGGATGCTCGTGCGCTCGCTGGGGGATTCGATGGCGTGCTCCAGCCATACTTCGAAGGCGTCGATACCCTTTCGCCGCGCTTGCGTGGCGATGGCCTCGGCTGCCAGCTTCTTGCGCTGATCCTCCAGATTGATGTGGTAAATCTTGGCGAGCTCTGGCGAAAAAGCATTGAGTTCGGCAAGAACACTAGGGTTAGCCGCAAGGAATCGCTCTTGTGCGGCCAGCACTTGTTCGTCTGTCAGGAATCTGGCGTTGATGGCCTTGAACGTGCTGTGGCCCGGTGTAACGTCGGCAAGGCGCGTAGCATCGGTGATCTCTACCGTCTCGTGATCTACCTCGATGGCGCCCCATTCAAGGCTCTTGCGATAGAAGCCTTGAACCATGTCGTCGATGAAAAGGCGATAGCCGACCTGGCCCGCCACTGATCGCACTGAGGCAATGAGCGAGCGTCCAAGCCCTCGCACGCCAATACCTTGGGTCAGGATGTTCGGGATACCAATCCTCTGAGCTGCATCCTTGACGACCACGTGCAACATCATGCCGGCGGAGTCCTCAGGGGTCGTCTGGAAGCGCACCGTAAGCGTGTTCCCGGCGGTGTCGATCCACACAGCATGTACTCGATCTTGAATGGTCCCCAGGATGGGTTCGATGGCTTGGCGAAGCAGTGGGATTGTGGCTGACATTCTTCGGTTCTCGGTGTCGTAGCTGGGGCATCAATTCTACGCGCATTGCTGCTGCGGCCATCCGTGCCGGTGCGAAAATGAACCTTCTGTATTATCGGTGCGTGTTATGCATACGTGATATGATTCGGACTGACAAGTTACCGGTATGGGACGGGATTCCTCCCAGGAAGATCCGCATGCCGACCAGCGAGATTGATACGGGGAGGGTCGTAGGTGATGCGGATTCTGTTGTTGGGCGCAATTGCAGTCGTCGTGGCCGCCATTCTGTCCAGTGGGATTGGGCGCGATGGGGATGTCCAACTGGAGATTTATCGGGCTCAGGCGCAAGAGGCCCGGGATCGAGAGCAGCGACAGATGCTTGCCGAGCTCGAAGCATTGCGGATTGAGTCGGTGTCTCAGTTTGTAGCCGACTGGCGTGCGGCCAGAGGGCGTCCAACCAGTGATTCGCTGGACGAGTTAAGAATTCTCGTGGAGAAGATTCGGGCCAATCCTTCGTCGGCAGAGCAGTACGCGCTCGCAGCAAAACAGAAGCGCGCGGACGAGATCAACAACCTTGTGGCATCGCCTTTGGGCACGAAGCTCGAGGCAAAGCCCGGCCTATAGGCATCATCGAAGGAGAACATAGCGTGGTTACTTCATACTTGGACCGCAATCTCAAATGGCTCTTTCCGCTTTTTGCAATACTTGTGCTCCTACTGACGCCAGAGCTGCTTGAAATCGCACATTCGTCGTTGTCCATCCCTGCATCGTTGCAGCATATCGGGATAGCTTTAGCCTTCTTGCTCGGCGGTATCGGTGCCACTCTCACTGACACCATTTCAGCCAAACTCGTGCGTGTGCTTGGCCTTTTGTTGCTGACGTTGGGTGTGGTGTGGTCTCTCTAATTTGCAGGGGGTGAGATCATGTCGCGTCAAATAGAGCCGACGGAAGCGGAAATCGCTAGCTACAACGACCAGGCGTATGGCAAGGCGGTATTGATCGGCGCGATGATGGACATTGGACAAACCTTCGCGAGTAGTTCTCACCATGCGGAGCACGGTAGCTTTTCGATTGTGGCCCTTCGGACTGACCATCTTGGTCGCCTCAGCCGGGCACTCATCCGATTACTGACGCACATGATCGGGTGGCTAGATCGCCCGGAGCCAGTTCGCTGTCAGAGGGCCCCCGAGTCGGGTGACAACAAGACAGCGGAAGATAGCCACGATCCTCTGGACGGCTTGCTTGCGGCCACAGGTGCCGTGGGAGCGTCAGTTTGCGGCGACCTCGCCAGGTGAATGTTGGGTGCTCATGAAGATCAATCAACGAGAGGTGAAAGTCCCGGTGGCGCTGCCAGAAAACTGGAGCGCAGAGGCAGACACGTTTGGTAGCGTTGTCATCACTGCCTACGATTCCGATAATCGCTTCCAGGGAGCGCTGACTCAAGTAAAAAAATGAACCCGCATCCTCTAACGGATGCGGGTCGGGTTCATTCTTCAACGCGGTGGAAATCAGTCCGCTTGTGATTCGGTCTGCGCCGCAATGAAACTGCCGACGTCGGTACGCACCAGGCGCTGACAGTCGCTTGGTAGATCCGCGAGGCTGACACGGCGGCCAAGATGCCGGCCAGGAGCTGCAGAACAGTAGGCGCCGATACCATGGAACGGGCTCTCGTTCATGCCACGTGCCCCGTACATACCAGTTCGCTCACGATCGAACAGGTACACGGCGGTATAGCGATCAAGAGTCTTTCCGCCATTGTCGTACAGACGTACCCGCTTCGAGATGACGGCCTCTACTGAAAGCGACGCTTGTCGAACAGCCAGTTGTTGATGCATTTGAGTCTCTCCTGAGTTGACATTGCAGAGAGGGATGCCCCACATCGGCCTGTAATGATCGCCGTACCCGTTTCTGCGAGGTGCGCGCGTCGTCAGTGCTCCAACAAAAAACCCGCGGCCGACCGAAGTCGAGCACGCGGGCAGAGGAGTTCGAGCCGTCGTAGGCGTGGAACCGGTGGGTCAGTTCGTTGGAAGCAAGGCTTCATCAGCGGCGAGTACTTGGCGCTTGCGTTTGGCTTCTGCCGCCATGGTTTCGATGTCCTCGGTGCTCATTCCGATCAGGGCATTCCAGCAAGCCACCAGGCGACGAGCGCGCTCCTCCGATTGAGGTGAGCGTCGGCGGGAGCCGCCTTCGGTCAGGTAGACGAGCCCCATCGCCACGGGGTCGGCATCGGTGAACAACCGTGCAGGACTGGCGTTGGTGTGGGGCAAGCTGAGTTCTTCGTTGTGGATCATCCTTGGTTCTCCTTGAATGGTAGACGGCTAAGCCGCCGTTGTTGGTTCATAGAGATGCATCACATGCGGACGCATGAGCTGCTGCGTGGGCCGCCGGCGCCTTCGCGAGGCTTTGCCCTGGCCACGCGCGAGTACGGCGGCACGGGTGGAAGGGAGCCACCGGGCGCCGGGATTTGCCTGCATCATTCGACTTACGTATTATGCATACGTGTTATGACGCATGAGGCGATAAATGGAATCATCAACGACGCAACTGGATTTGTTTGGGCACATCACCGCGGCCTATGCAGACGCCCCAAATGGGGCGCTCGACAACCAGCGGTTGTACGAGGTTCTGGCGGACAGTGGCGCCATTGATGCGGCTGCGCTGGAGCGCCGCGTGCCGGTTGGCGCGAGTGGCGCGATGCACAGTACAGAGAAGCGCCGCCTTCGTTGGTACCAGCAAACTCTCCGGCGGGCCGGGGTCCTTGAGCGTGTCGAGGGTGAGCGGGGGGTCTGGAAGCTCGCCGATGCGGCGAGCAAGGATCTGTGCAAGGCGCAGGCGACGACGAAACTGGTTGCCTTCAGTACAGATCTCGGCGTTGCAATATGGAGCAAGGCCGAAAGCACCTTCCCCAGTTTTGACGAGCCGATCGCGCTCGTGGTCACTTCGACCCCTTATCCATTGCGACGGCCACGTGCGTACGGGAACCCGACGGAGGCCGATTACGTTGACTTCATCTGCCATGCAGTGGAGCCGATTGCCAAAAATCTAATCCCAGGGGCCTCGGTGATCCTAAACATCGGTCTGGACATATTCGAGGAGAAGAGTCCGGCGCGTTCCCTCTACCCCGAACGTCTTACCCTGGCACTTCGCGATCGGCTCGGATTGAGCCTTATGGACCGCATCCCCTGGGTGAACTATTCGAAGCCGCCGGGCCCCACATACTGGGCCTGCGTGAAACGGGTCCAGCTCTCCGCCGCATACGAGCAGGTGCTCTGGCTGACAAACGATCCATTGAAGGTTCGATCGGACAACCGGCGCGTACTTGAACCGCATACAGATCGACACATGGAGCTCATGCAGAGCGGCGGCGCCAACCGGACTGCCATCTACGGCGACGGAGCGTACCGGCTGCGGCCAAGCTCCTTTGGCAAGGTTACTTCCGGCAAGATTCCGCGGAACGTCATAGAGCGCGGCCATGCCTGTTCGGACACGCGCGCCTATCGCCAGCATGCGAAGGCCCTTGGCCTTCCAATCCACGGCGCCATGCAGCCGACCGATATCGCGGACTTTTTTATCCGCCTCTGCACTGAACCTGGTGAGTTGGTGGTTGACCTCTTTGCCGGGACCGTGAAGACGGGGCTGGCAGCCGAACGTCTGGGCAGGAGATGGCTGGTAACCGAAATGATGCTCTCCTACCTCCGGGGTGCGGCGGAGATGTTCCGCGGCGCACCGGGGTTCAATCTCAATCCTGCGCTCGAGTGTGTCAGTGGAATGCGCGGCTGATACCCCGGGGTAATAGTAGTTGCCAACAGAATTTGGCTGCGGTCTAATGTATCCATGTTGAGTGACAAACACTCTTTCACCGAATTCTGACGCTCCTGAGTTGGAAATGGCCTAACGGCCAACCTTGCACCACGAGGCCCGCCCTTAAAAAGGCGGGCTTTTTGGTTTGTGGGCTTTACCTGCAGCGCGGGGAGTAATCCGATGCCGAACAAAATTGGGCTTTATTCCGAGTCCTGCCCCGGCCTTGTCTATAGTAGGATGTTATACGTAAGGTAAATTGGAGACCGGTGAATGGCTACATTGAAAGACCTTCTTGCTCAGAAGGAAAAATTAGAGGCGCAGATCGCGGAGACTCGCCAGACAGAGGTGGCGGGTGTCATTCAGAGGATTCAGGAACTGATGGCGGAGTATGGCCTTACAGTGGACGACATTGCCAAGCGATCGCGGCGAGGTCCCAAGAAGGGCCAGCCTATCGCGCCGAAGTATCGCGATCCCAAGACCGGCAAGACGTGGTCTGGCCGCGGGAGGCAGCCCTCTTGGCTAGGGCGGAATCCGAATAGGTTCTTGATCGCTGAGTAGTATGATGGACCAGGCCACCGGCGGCGTTCTGCCGGCTGGCCCACCACTGCAGTCCCCCCCCCCGACTGCCTGCCGCTTTAGTGCTGAAATTACGCCGCGGCGTTTCGCATACCTCTCCGCAAGTCAACCCATCAGGAGAGCTCTGTGCAATCTTTCATTCACCTGGAAGATCCGGCTGTTCAAGCCGCGATCATTAGTGCCGTCGGTAGTATTCTGACCAGTGCGATCGCCGCACTGTGCGCGGCCATCATCGGCAGACAAATCAGTGGTAGGAAGCGACTGCAGGACAAGCTGCTCGTTGCTCAGGACGACATCGAGTTCCTCCTGCAAGTCGAGAAGGCGCACTGCGTCATCCACAAGGAGCGCGACCAAAGCTCGAATAAGCTCATAGTCCGGAATGCCGTACGGGACAAAGGCTTTGAGTACTCAGGCAAGTTCTCGCCCGGAAAAGTGGCCTACAACGATGGCCCAGGCCGTCGCTACAGTAAGGCGTAGAGCCAGCTCAACCCTCGACAAGGGGCGCGTCATCGACCATCGGTCTGACGCACCCCTTCTTTTGTTCTTCTCTCCCCGCCAGGAATGGGTAGGCAGATCTTCCACTGCGCTGTGCGGCATAACAAGCTATCCACCAACGGCTCCCACGCCACGCACTCGCAAGGAGACATCGAATGCTGTCACTGGCCCTCAACTATCCGACGATCGAGTTCAACACCAACGCCTGCGGCGAACTGCATACCGGCGATGCTCCTCAAGGCATCCTGGCTGCAGTTCCGTTCCAGGATGGCCCCGGGTATGTACTCCCGTACCTCGCGACGATCAACGATCGCTTTTATGTTCTTGGCAATCTGGAAGTCGCCTTCAGTGATGAGTTCTGGGGCAGGGATGCTGAGGATCTTCCGGACGAGGAGCTTGTCATGTCCGAGTGCACGCAAGCTGTCCTGGCTATGCGAGAACGGGCATCGGGTTCCATGATTGTCTTCCCGGTGGACTTCGATCCCATGCCGGCACGCTGCGTCATCTCCGTGGCCATTCCCGTACAGGATGGCCAAACCCAACGGGAAATCAAGGATCAGCTGTCACTTGTCTTCTCAGGTTACGAGCAGCTCGACGACCGGCTGATGAAGCTTGTCAGGGCTCGATCGTATTGACCACACTAACCCACCGCCCGCAGACACGACATTCGTGCTGCGGGCTTTTCCTTTTCCCGCAAGCAGCGCGCCGCTGGCGCTAGACCGTCTTACCTTGCGCGAACCTGTGGCTCATACCTTCAGCGTCAAGACATCGATTCTGGCTCAAGTCAACACCAATCATTCAACCCGCGGGGACGAGCTTCCCGCTTGGGACGCACTTCGCACGCAAATCTGGAGAAGCGAAATGAGCAATAGCATGAACCTACCGAAGATCGCGAGACGCACCGATGTGTTCGAGCTGCGCAACGCCCTTCGAGCCGTGATTGGGAGCTGCAAAGCAACAAACAAGGCGGCAGTGCTAGCAGTTGACGCTGCAGAGGAAGCGTTTCAGGCGAGCATCACAGATGAAGAGAAGGCGTACATCGCATCTGCCGCCCGTCGGTGGAAAGTCGCTTGGCATAAGAGCCGGCCGGACGATCCCTTCCTTCGTGGCGTGGAGTTAAATGCCTACGATGACGTCCGGCACCATTTGGGGATGTCGATGGTGGTCAAGTTCCTCCAGGACGCCCAGAGCGAATCATTGGCAGAGCCTGACACCCGTCGTATCGCTGGTCTCGTGCTGGAAGCGGGCGATGAATCCGTGCTCGATAGTGTAGTGCACGATGAGTGCTCTGCTCGTGCCACGGGAATCAACAATGACGGTACTGAAGCACAGGTGGCATTTCTCCTATCGAACGGTTGGACCGAAGAGGCGATCCTGAAGGAAGCCGGTGTTGATCAGGCGCCGCGCAGCTTGTCGCAAACGTGAAACCCGCCCGTCGCGCTCCTCGAGAGCCGGCGGGTTTTTTCTTTAGGCCCAGCCTGCCCGCTGAACAGCCCGCGTGCACTGTACTCGGCATGGCGCCCCCGTATCCCAAAAGATTACTTGACGCTGTGCTGCATCCCTCCCAGGTCAAATCAACCTTGGAGTGCTGCGATATGAATGGAGAGACGATGGGAATGCCGGTAGGACAGGTGAATGCGATCCTGGAAGATGAGTTGGTCATGCGGATTGGCATTCCGCACCGCGGTGGCCGCCTGGCCTTCCACGCATTCGAGCAAGGCTACCCAGCGATGGTGAGCGCGAACGCGTTCTGGAACCCAACGAAGCGTGAATTTGTAATGCCGGCGGCGACGGATCTGACTGAGATGGATTTCGCCCTAGACTCAGCTGGTTACTCGGCGATCAGTCTTTGGCAGAAGAAGGGCCGACAAGACGGCATTGCCGGCGTCTATCCATGGTCCCTCGAGCAGTACCTGGAGTTTGCAAATCTGTGTGGTGCTCGCTGGATGTCTAGTCCCGACCTTTGCTGCGAGCCGCAGGTTGCGGGCAACCAAGAGGAAGTGGACTACCGCGTGAACACAACGGCAACTTTGCTGGAGGCGTCGTTACGCGTGTTGTACGAGTGGCAAAACAGGCTCGCAAGGACCCTAACTGCGCGCGAAGTGGCGAACATGATCAAGCCAATCGTACCCGTACTGCAGGGATGGAACGTGGAGACGTATCTACGAAGTCTCGATCTAACAATGCAAGTATGGGAGCGCTGGCAACCGTGGCTGGCCCCACCCGCTCTGATCGGTGTCGGTTCAGTATGCCGGCGTTCGCTGAATCACCCTACTCACGGCCTGTACGCCATTCTCTCGGGATTGGAGGGACGGTTGCCTAAAGGTGTTCGCGCTCACTTGTTCGGTATTAAGGGGAGCTGTCTCGCGGAGCTCAAGATGATGGATTGGATCGCTTCCGCGGACTCCATGGCGTATGACTTCGGTGCCCGCGTGAAAGCTCGGGAGTGCGGGGTATCGAACACGATCGAGCACCGGTCATCAGAAATGAGTCGATGGATGTCGTCGGCCGCGTCTCGCCTCAAGCCCGCACCCGGTGACCAGTTCCGACTGAGCCTGTCCCATTGACCACCAACCCATGGCCCGCAGACACGACTTTCGTGTTGCGGGCTTCAATTTTTGCGGCAGATGGCGACGAGGCGAAGGTGGCGCCCAGGCCTTCATGTTTGCATGATCCTGTGCTGCATATCTCCCAAGTCAACACAACTATGGAGCGAGCAGCGGGATGAACGAGAACTTATTGGGGAATGCGAAGCGACAGGCTATGCGCAGAACTATGGAATCACGCGAACAGAAGCTTCCGGAAGGTTGGACCGAAGCGAGTCCAGGAGGGTTAGCAACTAACCCTGACCCCCTCACCGGGGGAATCATCGATAGAGCTATCGTCGATTAAGAGGTACCATGGCTAGTGTTGCATTTCACTTAGCAGGCTGCTGAAGTACTAGCCGCATAAAAGCGAAGCTTCCCTCTGCAAGGCTGATGGGCTCGCTATTTTTCACAATCCGGAAGCTGATCGTCACTTCACCGACTTTTT
>Ga0210152_100032_pt1 | contig 98288 bp, 101 predicted proteins | sample Napbiom13C5doseA_FD_187722 | JGI IMG/M metagenome (GOLD analysis project Ga0210152, IMG submission 187722) | Groundwater microbial communities from S. Glens Falls, New York, USA - Naphthalene biodegradation metagenome 13C5doseA (SPAdes) (version 2) ...
CACGCCAAGCGGCAACGAGATGATGGCGACCAGTGCCGAGCGCAAGTGAAAGAGAAAGAGCAGGCAGACCACTGCGACGACCGCAAACTCCTCCAGCAGCTTGGTGGTGAGGTTGTCGACTGCGCGACTGATCAGCGCCGACCGGTCGTAGACGGTGACGACCTCGACGCCGTCAGGCAGGCTTTTCTGCAAGGTCTGCAGTTTGGCCTTGACGGCGTTGATCGTCTCCAGCGCGTTCTTCCCCGATCGCAGGATAATGACCCCGCCCGCGACTTCGCCTTGGCCGTTGAGCTCCGCGATGCCGCGGCGCATCTCTGGGCCCAGTTGAATCACGGCGACATCGCCCAGTCTGACCGGAATACCGGCGTCGCTCGTCACGATCGGCACCTGCCGAAAGTCATCCAGCGTCTTCAGGTACCCGGTAGCGCGCACCATGTATTCGGCTTCACCCAGTTCCAATACTGAGCCCCCGGTTTCCTGATTGGCCCCCTTGAGTGCGGCCAGCACCTTCCCTTGTGACAGGTTGTAGGCGCGAAGCCGGTCGGGCAACAGCACAATTTGGAACTGCTTGACCATCCCGCCCAACGAGGCAACCTCTGCGACATTGGGCAAGGACTTGAGCTCAAATCGCAAGAACCAGTCCTGAAGGGCGCGCAGCTGTGACAGGTCATGCTGTCCGCTCTTGTCCACGAGCGCGTACTCATAGACCCAACCCACGCCGGTAGCGTCGGGACCAAGCGCAGGCTTGGCGGCGGCCGGCAGCCGGGACTGGACCTGGTTCAAGTACTCAAGAACGCGTGAACGGGCCCAGTACAGGTCGGTGCCGTCCTCGAACAATACGTAGACATAGGAGTCGCCGAAGAACGAGTATCCGCGCACGGTCTTCGCGCCGGGCACCGACAGCATCGTGGTGGTCAGCGGATAGGTGACCTGGTTCTCCACAATCTGGGGAGCCTGCCCAGGGAATGGGGTGCGAATGATGACCTGCACGTCGGAGAGGTCGGGCAGGGCATCCAGTGGCGTACTTCGCACGGCCCAAAGCCCCCACGCGGTCAGCATCACCGTGGCAAGAAGGACCAGGAAGCGGTTGCGGATGGACGCAAGGATCAGACTGGCGATCATGGCTTGGCTCCCGCGGTCTGGACTTGCGGCGCGACGGTGACGAGCGTCGCCATGCCGTGGGGATCCAACCGGAAGCTGAACGCGACGCGATCGCCCGCTTTCAGTCCCTGCGGAAGGCCGGCAGGTGGCGCGGCAAACTCCATTGTCATGGCGCCCCACTGGGCTGACGGGATGGCCTCGTGAGCGATGATCAGGCTGCGCTCGCCGATGGACTGGATGCGCCCTACTGCACGATGCTCGGGGCCAGCGGCCGACGCCTCGGAGGCGGCGCTGTCAACCGGGGGGCCGGAAGTAGTTTCCTGCATGCGTGCGACGGTCCCGCGCAGGCTCGCTTCTGAATCAATGAGGAACTGTCCGGAAACCACGACTTGCTGGCCCGCCTTCAGGCCCTCGAGGATCTCGCTCTGGCCACCGGCGGTTGCGCCCGCCTTGACTTCTACCGGATCAAATCCACCTTCGCCTTTGGCCACCATGGCAATGGTGCGCGCTCCGGTCCGGATTAGTGCCTCGCTGGGCACGAGCAGCCGTTCTGTTGCGCCCGCCGGCACCATGCGTACCGACACGAACATGCCCGGCAACAGTTTCCTGTCCTTGTTCTGCAGTTCGATCCGTACCTTGATCGTGCGCGTACCGGCGCTGACGTCCGGCAAGATCGTGTCCACCTTGCCGGGCAGCGCCAGATTCGGCAGCGCCGTGGTGCTTGCCATTACCGCCTGGCCAGGCCGCAGGGCAGCCGCCTGGCTTTCAGGCACTTCGGCGAGCACCCACACCGTTGCCAGGCTGGCGATGCGAAAGAGCGTCATGCCAGGGGGAACGGTCATGCCGTCCCGAGCGCCGACCTCAGTGACAATGCCGTCGACCGCGCTATTGACCGTGAGCCGCGGTTGGAGCTTGCCGCTTGCCTGCACTACGCGGATCTGGCCGTCTGTCATGCCTACCTGCCGCATGCGCGCCACCGCGGCGTCGCGCAGTTCGGGCTGCGGGTTACCCGGCATGCGCGCGACGGCCAGGTACTCTTCCTGCGCCGCCACCCAGTCTGGCGAATAGACCTGGGCGAGCGCCTGGCCTTTGCGGACCGTTTCCATGGTGGTCCGCACGTAAGTGTGTTCGACGAACCCGGTGGTTCGCGCCTGAATGACTTCGATGCCGCGCTCGTTGATGGCGACATTGCCGGGGACCTGCAGGGCCATCTCCAGCCGGCCGAGCTTTACTTCCGCGGTCCGGACGCCGAGGTTCTGCGTCACGCGGCCGTCGATGCGCACCGCGGCGCCGTCGGCATTTTCCTCTTCATACACCGGTATCAGCGGCATATCCATGTAAGGGGATTTGCCCGGCTTGTCAAAGCGCTGCCCCGGTACCATCGGGTCGCGCCAGTAGAGAATCCGTTTGCCGGTCTTGAGCTCGGCGCCCGCGGCCGGATCATGGCCGTCGTGGGGCCCATTGACCGTTGCGGATCCGGAAGCTTGCTGATGACGTTGCTGTTGTCCAAGGTAATATGCGCCACCCAGGCCCGCCGCAACGGCGAGACTCATCGCGACGCGCGCGATTGCGGTCGTTTTCATGGTTGATCCCCTTGCGTGGATGCCGGCATTGCTTCAGTCGCAAGCGGCATCAGGAAATTGAGCTCGGCCCACAGCCGGGCCGTCGCGGCCTCCAACTTCAGGCGTTCCAGCGAGAGATTGAGCGCTTTGCGGCTCGCGTCGGCGACTGCGGAGAGCGTGCCGGCACCGGCGCGATACGCCGTCAGTGCTGCTTCTGTCTGCGTTCTGGCCAGCGGCACCGTGACGTCGCGATAACGTTCCAGCCGCGACTGGTTCAGGCCGAGTTCGGCTCGCTTGCCGCGCAGTTGGCCCTGTAGCCCACGTCGAACCGCTTCGGCTTGGGCTCGCGCTGCATCGGCCTGTGAGAGCTTCGCGGCGAGCTCACGATCTTGCCGGTTCTTCCGATCCCAGGGCAAAGGCAGGGATAGGTTGACCGAAACCATGTTCGAGTACGCTGGGCCGCGCTGGCTGTACATCAACTCCACGCTGACGTCCGGAATCCTGTTTTCCCGCGCCACGCTGCCCTCGGCCTCCGCGACGCCGACCTGGGCCTCGGCGGTGGCCACATCGGGCAACTGGGACACGACGCTGCCATCGAGATTGGCGAGCCACGCGGGTATCGCAAGCGTCGGACTGTCACCCAGGGGGCGCACGGCGGCGTCACCGACCCAGCGCTGCAGCATTGCTCTGGCTGTCGACACAGCGGCGCGCGCCTCGTCCTCCCGGTCGCGCAATTGCTGCAACTCAAGTTCAGCGGTCAGGATATCGGTCCGGGGGCCGCGGTTGCCACGATAGGCAGCGCGGGCAGCGTCGATCATCAGCCCGATGGACTGCGCCTGTTCCGCCAGCACGACGGTTGCCCGCTCGGCATAGAGCCGATCGAGCCACGCCTGAGCCGCGCCGCGCTGTACGGCGGCGAGCGCGGCCGTGCGTTGCGCCTGCGCCGACGAGGCCTCGGCCTCGAAGCGTCGTGCGCGCGCTTCACGCTTGGCTGATCGCGTCAGTTCCTGCATCACGCTGATCGAGCGCATCGTCATCGATTCCGTGCCGATTGAGAAGCGATCCCGTCCATCGGCGGGCACGTTGTTGACGCCAACCTTGAGAACCGGGTCCGGCAGTTGCCTGCCCGCAACCGCCATTTCCAAGGCGGATTGGATTGCTGCGCGCGACGTCTCAGCGTCCGAGGCATGCGCCGAGGCGAGCACCACGGCTTCCTGCAACGACAGGGGTGCGGCCGATTGCGCCCATCCGGGATGGGCGGCCGCGATGAGCGAGAGGGCGAGCGACCACCGCCGCCCGCGCGCTAGGGGAAAACGCAAAAACATAAAGCCTCCACAAAGCAACGACTCCCTTGGTCTTGACGACTCAGGGCACGATAGCGGACGTTGCTTCGCGGGCTAAATGCGGAAACAGCAATGGAGGATCGCGAGCGGGCGGGGAGGCGGTCGTGGGACGGGGTTGCCCGTGGCCAGCCGATACCCGCCAAGGATCGGTGTCAGGTCAGGTGTGGCTACCGGGCTAACCGAGGCCGCCTGGAATACGGGCAGTTGCGGGCTCGCATGATCGGCAGATTTGCTGTCCTGGTGGCAATGCGCCTGGCACAGGCCTGCATGCGAATGGCCCCGCTTGATTGCCATGTCCGGACAGGATTCCGCCATCCCGGTCATGCTCGCCGTCAGGCTCAGCGCATACCGGCTGCCCTCACAGGCGTAGGCGGCCGCTGCCAGTTGAACTGTCAGGAACGAAATCAACAGGAATGCGGCAATCCAGTGCCGGCGATAGGAGGCGTGCATGAGCCGGGAATCAAGTGGGCGAATCCTAGCAGCCTTGATTTTACTTCCGGCAATAAGTCTGCAGTGGGTTGTCCTGGATCAAAGACGCTCACGAAGTGCGGCACTTGACCATCGGTCGGAAAAGCCGACGATGGTCGTGCGCAAGGGATTCGGTCCGTCTGGGCGCCGTGCGCCCCGCCTGATTCTGGTGCATGGCGGCCCTGTCATGTGTGAGTCATTTTGCTGACAGGCCGGCTCTCTAGAATACGCTGAGACGAAATTCCGCCTTTCTGTGCCGTCGAATGAGACGCTTGCTGTCCCGCCTCCTGCTGTGGTTCATGATCCTCGCATTGCCGCTGCAGGCGATGGGAGCGCCCGTACACGGCGGTTGCCCAGCGCATGACCGGTTGCGCAATGATGCGGCAATGGGCCTCGAGATCGACGTGGAGGAAACAGTCACCAACCCGGACAAGCCGTGCCACCACAATACACAGCACAGCGCTTCGCGGGGAAAACTGGATCCTGATGCGGACGGTCACACGTGCGACGCTTGCATTGCCATGAGCCAGGCCCCCGGATGGTTCTCGGGCTTCTGGCTGCGGCAGCCGGAATCGTTCGAGGTGGCGGGCAGGACGGCCGCGCTCCTCGCCAGTTTCATTCCAGACGTGCTTCTTCGTCCACCCTCCACTCCTGTGTGAATTGGGGCTTCACCCCGATCGCAGTCCCGCCCTCATCGGATTGCGACGCCTTGCTGCCTAGTACCTAGGTATCTCAATTCACTTGCCACGTCATCGCGTTGACGCGTTGCCGTGGGACAACCTCGCCCGTGCGTCGGCAAGCCAACGCGTGGAGCAGGAACCTCGAACGGGAGACGACCATGCGCGCATGCATTCAGTGCAGAGCCCCTATCAAGCACGAAATCTGGAGTTGCGCCGCGTGCGGCTGGCAACCGATGAGTCAGGATGGATTGGTCTGCATGGCGCCGGCCATGCTGGCCGACCATGATGGCTATCACGAACCTCTCTTCGAGGAGTACGAAAAGCTCGAAGCCACACACTTTTGGTTCGTTCATCGGCGGCGGCTGATTCTTGACGTCCTGCAGAGCCATTTCCCGACACTCAGGTCCTTCATGGACATCGGGTGCGGGACCGCCGAGAACCTCAAGGCCATCGAGCAGCGCTTTCCGCATGCGCGCATTTGCGGTGGGGAGGCGTCGCTGCAGGCACTGGCCTCGGCCCGCAACAAGTCCAACGCCCAGTTCATCCAGATGGACGCCCGCGCGCTGCCCTTTACCGCTGCCTTTGATGTGATCGGGGCGTTCGATGTGATCGAACACGTCGACGACGATAAGCGTGTCTTGGCAGAGATGTACCGGGCTTGTCGCGCTGGCGGCGGCCTCATCCTTACCGTGCCCCAGCATCCTAGCCTGTGGAGCCATCTTGACGATGCGGCGAAGCACAAGCGCCGCTACACGCGTAGTGAGTTGCTTGGCAAAGTACAGGCGGCCGGATTCCAGCCCGTCTACGTAACCTCATTCATGTCGCTTCTTCTTCCGGCGATGGCGCTGTCGAGGTTGCAACAACGGCTCAAGCCACCCAAAGACGCCGTTGACGATGGCTTTCGAATTGGCAACACGCTCAACCGCATCTTTGGCGGCGTCTGTTCCGCCGAGCGGCAGTTGATTCTCGCCGGTCTGAGGTTTCCGTTGGGCGGCTCCTTGCTTGTCGCAGCAAGGAAGGCTTCGTGAAATCTCGCCTTCTCTGGTTTTCGCTGATTGTCGTTACCATCTTGCTGTGGACCGCGACCCTGTCGATCCGACCGCTCTACGAGCCGGATGAGGGACGCTATGCCGAAGTCGCACGTGAGATGTACATCTCGGGCGACTGGACAACTCCCCGGCTGAACGGCATCAAATTTTTTGACAAACCGCCACTTCAATATTGGGCGACCGCGGCTGCGTTTGCGCTGTTTGGCGTCAGTGAATGGAGCGCCAGACTCTGGAGTTCATTGATCGGCGTCAGTGCCATCCTGTTCGCCGGTTGGTCGGCGACGGTACTCTTCGGGCGGCGAGTGGGGCTCGCCTCCGCCTTGGTGCTGGCCGGCTCGCCGCTATGGATTCTGGGCTCCAATCTGACCACGACAGATATCGGCGTCGGGGCACTGCTGGGCAGCGCCGTCCTGGTCTATGCGGTGGCGGTCAGAAACTCCGATAGGCGCCTGTACCCGATCGTCTGGGGCCTGGCGGGGCTGGCCTTCCTTGCCAAGGGCTTGATTGCGATCGTGCTGCCCGCCGCGACCATGGTGGTCTACGCCGCGCTCACGAGGCAGTTCGACCTGTTCAGACGTCGCGCCTTCTGGGTGTGGGGGTTGTTCGCATGCGTCCTCGCGCTGCCGTGGATCGTCGCAGTGTCGGTTCGCAATCCGGAATTTCTTCACTACTTCTTCGTCCACGAACATCTGTCGCGCTTCACCTCCTCCGTTCATGCGCGCAACAAGCCTGGCTGGTTCTTCGCCGCGGTACTGGTCGCGGGAATGCTGCCGTGGGCTGGCGTCATCCCCGCGACAGTCTGGCAGCGCTGCCGGCCTGCCAGACGCTCGGGGACATTTGACCCGCGTGTGTTCCTGCTGGTGTGGACGGTGATTGTGCTCGTCTTCTTTTCCGTCTCGCGATCCAAGCTGCCCCTGTATCTCCTGCCGGCCTTTCCGCCGCTTGCCGTACTGGTTGGTGACGCAATCCTGCGAGTACGCACGAGATGGGTGGTGGTCGGATTCTCGCTGATGGTCATTTTCGGCATCCTGATCGCAGGCCTGCAGTGGATCCCCGAGCTATCGGACAAAGTGCTGAAGCGGGGGATATCGGATCTCAGTCATTTCTCGTTCTGGAGCACGCTCACCATCGGGACCTTGGTGGTGGGCGGGCTGGCTGCCTGTGCCCTTGCCCTGTCAGGCCGACGTGGCATTGCCGTCGCGGTGGCAGCGCTGGCATCGATTGGCAGCGTTCAGCTTGGGCTCGTGGCATCCATGGCCTTCGAATCCCTGTCGATCAAGCCGATCGGCCAGGCCGTCAAGGCATTGCACCGTGCCGATACCGCTCTGTTCAACGTCGGGCAGATCGACAGGGGCTTGGCGTTCTACTCGGAAATGCTTCCCCAGGTGGTCGTTGCCCGGGATGAACTCGATCTTGGCTTTTCTGTTGATCCCCAGCGGTGGATCGATAGCTACGCGATCTTCCTGCCGCGCTGGCGCGAGTCCGGACACAAGCTCGCCGTCATGCGCGAGGCAACCTATGAGCAACTGTCCCCCGACCTGGGGCCGGGCAGCCTAGTGGTGGCGCGCCGGGGGGCGACGGTGCTCGTGGAGAAGCGATGACGATGTCGCCCAGATTCCTCCGCTATCTGGTCACGGGCGCGACCGCGACCGCGGCGCATTACCTCGTGCTGATCCTGATTGTTGAGCAGGGAGCCATCGCATTGTTGGGTTCGATTGTCGGCAGCGTGGTGGGGCTCATTACGAACTACCTCCTGAGCAGTCGATGGGTGTTTGTTCTCGCGTCTAGCGCTTCGTCGCGCTTTGCGAGATTCCTGGCGGTCTCAGTGCTCGCTTCCGGGCTCAACGCTGCATTCATGTGGATTGGACTGCGGGCGGGGCTGCACTACCTGCTTGCACAGCTCCTGTCCACGCTTCTTCTCATGCTCATCAACTACACGTTGCATGCCAATTGGACGTTCCTGAACAGGGAATCGCGATGAGTTCGGATAACCGGTCGCAGGGGACGGTATCGGTGGTCGTTCCCATTTTCAATGAGGAGCAGGTCTTGCCCCTGTTCCATGCACGCCTCGGCGCCGTCCTGGAAACCCTTCCCTATGCCTCGGAAGTCATCTACGTGGACGATGGAAGCCGGGATCGGACCCTCGAGGTGCTCAAGACAATACGGGTCTCTGATGAGACGGTCGGCATCATCGAATTGAGCCGGAATTTCGGCAAGGAGGCCGCATTGACTGCGGGCCTCGATGCCGCGTCCGGCGACGCCGTCGTCGTCATCGACGCCGATCTGCAGGATCCGCCGGAGCTGATCCCCGTCCTGATTGACAAGTGGGAGCAAGGTTTCGATGTCGTCTACGCGACCCGGCGGACCCGGGAGGGCGAATCCTTCCTGAAGAAAGCCACGGCCCACTGCTTCTATCGCCTGATGGGCAAGTTGAGTGACATCGACATCCCCGCCGACACCGGCGATTTCCGCCTGATGAGCCAGCGCGCGGTCGCGGCAATCGGCCAGCTCCGCGAGCAGAATCGCTTCATGAAAGGCCTGTATTCGTGGATTGGATTCCACCAGACGTCTATCCTCTACGATCGAGATGCACGTGCCTCGGGAAGAACGAAATTCAATTACCGCCGCCTGTTGAGATTCGCCATCGACGGCATCACGGGGTTCTCGACGATTCCGTTGCGGATCGCCACGTCGGTCGGCTTGCTTGTCGCTGTCCCGGCATTTGGCATGGCGCTCTACACCATTGGCAAGACGCTACTGTTCGGTGATCCAGTAAGGGGCTACCCATCCCTGATGACGGTCGTGTTGATGCTTGGCGGACTCCAGCTTTTCTTCCTGGGCATTCTTGGTGAATATCTGGGCCGCTTGTTCAATGAATCCAAGCGTCGGCCGCTCTATCTCATTGCAGGCTACACCCCCGCAACCGAAATGGCGAAGGAGGGGATCCCGTTCGGAAGGGTCGCGGATGCAACCTGGGCTCCAGGGATTGCCGCGGGGGCCAGGCGGCGTGCTGATCCCGTGGATCATCCTTCCGCGCCCGATGCGCGCAGCATACCCTTGGCATGGCGTCGATGCGGATCAAAATAAATTATGGGAATGCGATGTCGCCTTTGAGCGTAGTAGTAAAATTTAAAAACTCTTTGCATAGGAAAATAGTGGTAAACGATGAATTGATAAGATATCGTTGTCATTTCACAACCACAATTTTCAAGTAATCTTGTTGCAAGGTGTACGTAATCTTCAATCTCATATTCTCCATGTCACTTTATTACATATCTTTGAAGGAGAAATGTGAAATGAAAATTCGATGTGGAGTCGTGGCTGCGACAGCAAGTTTGATTGCGGGCACGGCGTACGCGCAATCCAATGTGACGCTTTACGGTGTCGCGGATGCGGGTATCGAGTACCTAAGCAACGCACCTTCCGCTAGCAATGGATCGAATCTGGTCCGCATGAGTTCCGGAAATATGTCGACGTCGCGTTGGGGTCTGCGCGGCAGCGAAGATCTCGGCGGTGGTCTCAAGGCTGTGTTCGAGCTGGAGAGCGGCTTCTCGCTGGATACCGCTGCGCTGAGCAGCAGCCCGCGACTGTTTGACCGGGCTGCCCTGGTCGGCCTGGGCAGCAAGTATGGTCTGGTGACGTTGGGTCGCCAAACCACGCCGATCTACGACGTGGGCCTGCAACTTGATCCCATGGGTTTCGCGCCGCGCTATTCGCTGTACCGAAGCGATGACATCATTGCTGGTCGCGCCGACAATGCGGTCAAGTATCGTGGGACGTTTGGTGGCCTCACCGCCAGCGGCCTGTACAGTTTCAGCCGGACCGGCGGGGGCGAGATTCCCGGGAATTTCAAGGTCGATCGTAATATCGGCGTCTCGTTGATGTACGAGACCGGTGGCTTCGCGGTTGGCGCAGTCTATGACGAGTTCCGCGGTTCTACGGTGGCAACGGACGAACGAAAGGACCGGCGCGCATTGGTGGGCGCGAGCTATGCATTCGGTCCCGCGAAGGCATTCCTCGGGTATCGTTGGTTCAACGGCAATGCCGGCACGCTGGCTGGCAGCGGAGCAAACCTGTACTGGGCTGGGCTGCGCTATAGCCTGACGCAGGCGCTGAGCTTGACGGGGGCCGCATATTACACGGACACACGTAACTCCGGGGCCGACCCGCTCATGTTCGTGGCGTCGGCTGACTATGCCTTCTCGAAACGCACGGACGTCTATATGAACGTTGCCTACGCGAGGAACGAGAACGGCTCGCAGCTCGGCTTGAACGGCTACAATTCGCTTTCGGGTGCGCCTACCAGTGTTGCGCCGGGAAAGAACCAGGTTGGCGCGGTCATCGGCGTACGCCACAAGTTCTAATCGAATCCTTCAAGATCGACATTCCCTTGCTAAAAACAAGAGAGTTTTTGGCCACCAAATTGGTGGCTTTTTTTGTAAATTCATGAATAAATATATGTGAATATAATATTTGAAAATTTCAAAATGCAACTCTGCAACGCCATCGATAATCCGGGCGACGAAAATGTTATGCAAGCTCAAGAATCCTGGAGGGGGGAACAGGGCGACTTTTGCGCAGCTGCTTGCACCAAGCCCTTCTAACGAACGCAGCCATCTAGTTTGACGAGCGGATGCCCAACGATCCATTTTCCTGGCGCGTGGTACCGATCGAGGAAAACGCTGATGCTCTGCAGGGCGTCTGCGTCCGCTTAGCCATACTCTAAAATTCCGTCGCGCGAACGCGACAAAAAAAACGGTTGCCAAAAGGAGCAACCGCTAAATGTTCCGCCAGGGGAGCGGCGGATTTCGTTGATATCGCCCAGCCGATGCAAAGCGAACAGAGCCGTTGGAGAGGTGAGCCGATATCTTGTCTCGTGTTCGTAAAAGCCAAATGCTGCGAGGAGCTTTCTTTGCAGAATTCTTTGATTGACTTTTACGCCACACCTTGTCCCACGCGATGTTCAATCTTTGCACCGGCGCTGTATACATCGTAGTCTACGGCCTTGGCACCATCCGTATACGGAACCGTGAGAGCGAATAGGACAGCAGTGGTACGTTTCATGGGTTGCCTCCTTATGAATTCTATTCGATAGGATCCTTTACCCCTTGGAAAAGGATCGTCTGCGCGTGTGCCGGAACGCAACTAGCACGACGGGTCGGGGAGCGCCATGCGCTCTTCCAATCCGACAATGCCAGTCTAGTTCGACCAGCCGAACTAACAGATGACGCTCTCATTACAACTGTCCACTGCGGCGATAAGGGAATTCCGACAAAGGTGATTTCATTGGAGTGGTCGTCGGTCAGGCCCCGCGACAAGGGGCGGAAAATCGGCGGCGGTCTTCAGCGTCCACCCATTGTACGAGAGTGGGGTCGGACAACTCTGTCGCGCATAGACCGTGCCACTGACGAATGGCATTCGCCCAGATTCTTCTCTCGGCGGCTAGCGACGCCAGGGGGAACCGGAGTTCCGCAAGCAGTCGCGCGGGACTCCCGCCTTCGCTGCCGATCGTGAATTGATCCAGAGATCGCTGGAGGTCTTCACGCCTGTGCGCCCACCACTCGGCTTTGCTCCGCTCCGCAAGCAAGCACTGCAGATGGGCTCTCAGGGCGACTACCTTGGACCATGCGACCAGGGGCAGTTCTTCGTCGCTGCTACGCAGCCAGTTCGACAGCGCATCCACGTCAGGGTACCCAGAACTTCCGAGTAGACCTGGAATGTACGATGCCATCGGGGAGACAGCATCCTGGAGCAGTTCAGTGCTAACGGCTGAGGGTAGGGACCGCAGCCACTCGATGAGGGCGCAGGGTGGTGACGGGGAATATGGGGTGGAGCGAGCCATAAGTATGCTGAAACATCGAAAAGGGGTCTTGGTCCTTCAGCCTGCGATGGGCATTCGTACCTCTAGTCCTTCGGGACAAGGTCACGCACGTGGGATCGCGATGATGCACGCTGACGTGGTGGGTGGCGGCCTGGCAAGGGTAACGCAACACTAGCGATATCGGTTGCGCTATTCGTCTAGCTTTCCGAGTTTTAACGGGTGGGTAAGGTGTTTGTATGGGGCGGATGACTAACATCGATGGCAAGGGTTGGACCCGAAACTCAAAAGGAGAACGTCATGACATCCCGAAAGCCCACCATCGCGTGGCACATGCTCGGCGTAGCCGCACTTCTTGCAACGTCCGCTGCATGGAGCGCTGACAAGATAAAGTCCAATGGCGGTGACGGCTGGGCGCAGCAAGCCCAGATTCAAGCCGCTGCACATCATGATCATGGCGCCAGAGCGGGCCTCTCTTCATTGCCTGCTATCAAGCCCGGCCCGCAGGCTTTGCTGTTCGGCAGCGAGGCGCCAGCGGGAAGTACTTCCCGTGTTGTCGAGGTTGCGCCAGGCCTGAAGTATGTGAATGTCGATTCGGGTGAGACCGTGACCTTCAAGAATGGATCGCGCGAGATCACTTTCGCTTTTGGCCAGTTGGACCGCAACAAGGCAGTCGCTCTCAACGAACTATTCCCAGAGCTCCATAACGGACAGCGCGTCTGGGTCTACATCGAGCAGAGCGAACTCTACGCCGGCGGCTGACAATGCTATTGCGCTAGCAGCGCGCACCTGTCTGTTTTGTCATGTTCCAGTCAGGTTTGGGTCGGCAACCGTCACGTAAGCTGTATATCAGCGGTTCGCTGAACCCAACTTCTTGGAGATAACGATGAAAACGTTGAAGAAGAGTGTGCTTCTGGTGTTGGCTGTCGCCACGCTTGGTGGTGCGGCAGGTGTCGCGAACGCCGGAGTAACTTCCCCGAGCGCTCCTTACACGGACGGCGGCCACACGATGGGCGCGCGCGATCCGTTTGCGGATGGGGCGCATTCGACGGGTACGCGTGATCCATTCACCGACGGCGGACATTCCGTCGGGACCCGCGATACGTTTTCTGACGGCGCTTGATCGTCACGGTTCCCTGGCTGAGGCCGGCACGCGCCCATGGCGCACCGAACGGAGCTCGGTGCCGTCCGTGGGCGTCGTGCATTTGCGGGTTCTCGCCGGTCGTGAAGAGGCAAACTACAAGGATTTGGTAATAGCCTCGATTGGGTTGATGCCCGTGCCAAAGCGCGCGATGTTCTCCGGATGCTCGCGAAGGCTGGGGTATGGGGCGTATCGCATGTTGAGTTCCGCGAGACGACTGAATGCCGGCCGGCTGAGTTGCGCACGTACGTCCGCGTGCCTGTTATCTGTCGCCGAGCGTTGTTTCGAGTTAGTTCAGTACAAGGAAAATTCCAATGAAATACCTGTTTGCCGCGGTCATCCTGGCGAGTAGTACCGTTTCGTATGCTGCGGCACCTGCCATCACGGTATACAAGGATCCCAACTGCGGTTGTTGCGAAGAGTGGGTGAAGCATGTCAATCAGGCCGGCTTCCCTACCAGGGTGATCAACTCGACGGATGTGACATCTGTCAAGACGCGGCTTGGCGTACCGGCGTCATTCAGTTCATGCCACACCGCCGTGTTGGAAACTAGCGGGCAGGTCATCGAGGGGCACGTGCCCCCCTCCGCGATCCACAAACTGATTGCCAACCGCGCAGTAAAGGGTGTTGCAGTGCCCGGCATGCCGACCAATTCGCCGGGCATGGGCAAGCTGAATGGCAACCTGGTCACCGCGGATTTCCAGGGCAAGCCCTTCTCCCAAGACTAACGGAATCAGAGCTGGCGGCGCCAATGCCGCCAGACAATGCTGCATGGAAGAATCAAACAAGCCGCGCTGGAGGATCATCGGCCTCCTGGGGTTAGGTACCGTCGCCGCGACGGTCATCGCGCTGCAGACCAAACGCTATCTGGAGACACCGCCAATCCCCGATCGGGCACGAAGTGGGCGCGAATTGCGCATCGACGCATCGGATTCGCAGAGGGTGGAGCGAGGTAGGCAGCTATACGCGCAGGCATGTGCTGCGTGTCACGGTGCCAAGATGGAAGGGCAGCCCAACTGGCGCGATCGGCTTTCAAGTGGGCGGCTGCCGGCCCCGCCGCACGACGCGTCAGGCCATACCTGGCACCATGCGGACGCGATACTGTTCTCGCTCACAAAGAATGGATTGGTGCCAGGCGTCTCTGCACCGAGCAATTACGTCAGCAACATGCCGGCCTTCAAGTCGTCGATGTCAGACGACGACATCATCGCGGTACTGGCCTACATCAAAAGCACCTGGCCAGAGAAGGTGCAAACCGCCCAGCGCGAGGCGACCAACGAGTACATCGGTCGCTAACGTGTCGAGCTAGAAAGATGGCCTCCACACCTGTCTGCCGTCACAGGGCGGAGGCCATCGGTCTGGTTGGCAAGTGAGTGGTAAGTCGAGCTACCCGCTATTTGTTCACAACGACCTTGCCGACCATACCGGCTTCGAAGTGGCCGGGCACCAGACAGGCGAAATCGACGATCCCATCCTTGTCAAACCGCCAGACGAGAGTCCCCTGTGCGCCCGGTGCAAGCGTGAGCTTGTTCGGGGCGGTGTGCTTTTCGCCGGCCATCTCCCGCATCATTTTTGCATGCTCTTTCAGTTCGGCCGCCGTGCCGATCACCATTTCGTGCTCGACTTTCCCGGCATTACGTACCTGGAACCGGATGGTTTCACCCGCTTTCACCGGAATTGCATCCGGTGAGAATCGCATGGTGTCGTTCATCGTGACGTCCACCGTACGCGTGACCTTGGCACTGTCGCCAGGTTGTCCGGCGACCGATGCAGTCGGTTTGCGAGTGGCCGAGCTGTCATTGCTCGGGGCGGCTGTCGCCAGCAACGGTACAAGGGCCACGGCGATGAGGGAAAGCGCGAGTGTCTTCATGGCGAACCTCGGTGGTGGGATGTTAAGGCTGGGCTGAGTCGGATCAACTCAGCCTCTGGACTGGACGGGTCTTACATTCCCATGGGGGAAAGAATGCCGAGCGACGCAACCAGAACAAGGATCAGCGTTGCTGCACCGGTTTCGATCGTTAAGCTGCGTTGCAGCGTGCGTACGGCGACGACGTGATCGCCGGTGCGAACCGCGTGTTCAAGCTGCGGGCTGAGATGGAAACGGTTGGCCGCTGCGAGCAGCAGCATGACGCCGAAGAGCGCAAGCTTGAATAGCAACAGGCCGCCATACGATGTCAGGCTCAGTTCCGGGAGCTGCAGCCCAATAATCATCCAGTAGTTGACGACACCGGTAATCACCAGGGTGGCGACCACCATCGTGCCGACCTGGGCGAATCCATTGGACGTTCGACTTAGTAGCGCCACTTTGTTGGGCGTGGCGGCCGTGCGAGACAACACAACGAAGGCGATCAGAGCACCGAACCATGCACCTGCTGCGATAAGGTGCGCGATGTCTGATGCGAGGTGGATATAGCCCTTTACGGCATCGTCCATCGCGCCGTGTCCTCCCCACGCCAACGTTGCCAGCGCGAACGCGGCGCCGCCTGCTATGGTGCCGAACTGAGACAACGGCCAATTGCGCAGGAAGAATGCGGAAAGCAGGCACAGGAACAGGGCAACCAGACGAACAATCCAGGCCGTACCGAACGCAGTCCCGGTCACAATCATCTCGAAAATGTGACCTTGAAGTTCGGTGTACGAAGCGGCGCCCGTCATGCCCTTCGCCATGACTGCAATGTTCACGAATGACAGGACGATACCGAACGTTGCGGTCACCTTGCAAATCGTTGCAAAGGAGGCACCGATCGATGACCGCCGCTCATCCTGGCGCAATGCATACAAGGCGAACAGCGGAAGGCCAAAAAGCGCCGCGAGATCTAGATAGAGTGCGAAACGCACTGCGACAGTTGCCCAGTCCATTGCAGCTTACTTGACGGTGAAGGTGATATTGCCGTTGATCGGATGGGTGTCGGACGACACCGCGCGCCATTCCACACGATAGTTGCCGGGGCTAAGCGGCTGCGCGGGCGTGACCACCATGGTCTTGGGATCGTCGCCGCCGGTCACCTTCGCTGCGATCTTCATCGGCGAATGGTCGGCCATGCCCGGCATGCCGGTCATTAGGAGATTGGCGCCGGAAAACTGCGTGGAGAGATTCTCCGAGAACTTCAGTTCAATCTTTTGGGGGGCTGCGACTTCCGCCTTGTCAGCGGGGGTCGACGTGAGTAACTTCGGATGTGCAAAGGCCACGGAGCTGACGAGCAATGCGGCAGCAGTGAGGGTCGCACGGATAGTGAGGCGTGATGCTTGCATGAAGAACTCCAATTACTAGTGGGGTGTGAAGAGAGATAGTGGTCAGAACCACATGCGGACACCGGCGACGAAGCGCGTCTCGCCGCTGCGGCCACCGGAGGCGCGGACCATGTTTGCGGTATTGCCGAAGCTTTGCGAGCGTTCGATACCGATGTACGGCGCAAACTGCCGGCTAAATTCATAGCGCAATCGCAGTCCGACAGCGCCGCTGGAAAGGCCACTGCCGATCCCGGTTTCGGGGTCGTTCTTTCCGTACAGGCTGGCTTCCAACCTAGGCTGCAAGATCAGCCTCTGGGTCAGCAGAAAATCGTATTCGCCGGAGAGGCGCAGGGCGGTTCGTCCCTCGGTGCCGACGTAGCCGGTAGCCTCGAGTTCGAACCAGTAAGGAGCCAACCCCTGCACACCAAACGCAAGCCAGTTGCGTGCAGGGCGCCCATAACCGGCGTCGTTCCTGACACCCAGCTGTGTGTCCCAATACGTAGAAATCGCGTGTCCCCACAAGAGTTCGGTGCGGGCCTCGGGAACTTTGCCCTTTTCGACTTCGCCTTCTGCCTTGATGACGAACTTGTTGAACGCATTCCCAATCCACGCCTGCGCTTCATAGGATGCAGCATTGCTTTCGTTGCCTTTCGTCCATTCAAGGCGATCAACGAGAACGGACGCGAAGATGTGTTCGTCCGCCATATGCAGCGACCTGCTGGGGCCGATCGCGTATTGCCCGACGCCGAGCTTTGCACCGTCGGAATATGCATCTGGATCTCTGGCGTCCGGCGGAGCGCTTCCACCCTGCATCTTCATGGCGCCATGATCCATGCCCTGCATCGAGCCCTGGTCCATGCCCTGCATCTGGCTGTGGTCCATGCCCTGCATCGAGCCTTGGCCCATGCCTTGCATCTGGCCGTGGTCCATGCCCTGCATCTGGCCGTGCTCCATGCCCTGCATCGAGCCTTGGCCCATGCCTTGCATCTGGCTGTGGTCCATACCCTGCATCGAGCCTTGGCCCGTGCTCGGCGTCGAACCCTGTTTCGCAGGGGTTGCCGCCTTCTGGGGACGTGCATCCGGCGTTGCTTCGTTTGCCGGCGCACCCTCGTTATTTGAACTGTTGGGCGAATGCGGGTGCTGGGCCCACGCGGCGCTCATTCCCGCAGTAAGCAGGGCGGCGACTGCAATTCGTGTGTACTTGTACATGGGTCTGGTAGTCGGTTGAAGAGAATCGGATCAGGCCACAAGTACTTCGCGGAACATCCCGGCATCCATATGCAACATGAGATGACAGTGCCATGCCCAGCGGCCAAGTGCGTCGGCGGTTACCAGAAAGCTGATCCGCTGCGCAGGTTGGACCGGGATGGTATGTCGTCGCGCCTGGAACGAACCGTCAGGCGACTCGAGCTCGCTCCACATGCCGTGCAGGTGCATCGGGTGGGTCATCATCGTGTCGTTGTGCAGAATCACACGCAGTCGTTCGCCGTACTTGAAGTGGACCGGCGTCGATTTTCCATACTCAACACCATCGATTGACCAGGAATAGCGTTCCATGTTGCCGGTCAGGTGCAGTTCAACTTCCCGTCCGGGGCCACGCTTGTCGAGGGGCCCGCCAATGGTATGTTGATCGGCTAGGGTCAGAACTCGGCGACCGTTGTTACGCAGACCTATGCCAGGGTCGTCGAGGTTGGTTCGTGCCGTGTCCACGCGCATATCTGTCGTGGCGCCATATTCGGTCTTGGCGTGCCGCGCCTTGGTGCTGGGGACCTTGAGCGAAGCGTCCATTCCCGTGGCTCCCATGGCGTGTTGGCTATGGTCCATTGCCATGGCCCCGTGGTTCATGCCAGCCATGCCGCCATGGTTCATTCCGCCCATGTCCATCTTCCCGTGGTCCATGCCACTCATGCTTCCCATCATGTCGGTCATGGTGAGCCACTCGGGCTTATCCACTGCCGGTACCGGTGCGCTGAGCCCTGCTCGCACCGTGAGTGTCCCGCGGGCGTAGCCAGTGCGATCCATGGATTGGGAGAAGATCGTATAGGCATCGTCTCGCGGTTCCACCAGCACGTCGTAGGTCTCGCCGGGACCAAAGCGGAACTCGTCAACGCTCACGGGCTCCAGATTCTGGCCGTCAACTTGAATGACCTTGAGCTTCAGGCCGGGAATCCGGACGTCATAGAACGTATTTCCGGACCCGTTGATGAACCGTAGACGCACCTTCTCACCGGGCTTGAATAGGCCTGTCCAGTTGCCCGCGGGGGTGACGCCATTGGTCAGATAGGTCAGCGTGGCACCGGAAAGATCCGCCAGGTCGGTCGGATTCATCCGCATCTCGTTCCACATCTTGCGTTTCTCGAAGGCGCTCTTTACACCGTCGTTTGAAACGTCGCGGAAGAAATCGAAGACGGTTGGTTTGATGTAATTGTAGTAGTCGCTCTGAACCTTGAGCTTTGACAGGACCCGCATGGGATCCTCGTCGGTCCAGTCCGAGAGCAGAATTGTGTAGTCCCGATCGGCTCGGACACCATCCAGGCCGGCGGCGGGATCAATGACGATGCCGCCATACACGCCGGTCATTTCCTGGAAGCCGGAATGTGAGTGATACCAGTAGCTTCCGGTCTGGTCGACCTTGAATTGGTAGGTAAATGTCTCGCCGGGGGCGATGCCGGCAAAGCTGACGCCCGGTACGCCGTCCATCTGGAACGGCAGAATGATGCCGTGCCAGTGGATCGAGGTGTGCTCGCGCAATCGGTTTGTTACCCGGATCGTTACCGTATCGCCTTGCCGCCAACGCAGCGTCGGGCCCGGAAGCATCCCATTGATGGTCGTCGCCACTCGCGGGGTACCGGTAAAGTTGACTACCGATTCGGCGATGACAAGATCAAATTCCGTCCCAGTCAATATCGGGGCGGTGCCGGACGAAGCGCTTTCGGGGAGTCCCGAGGATTGTGCCCAAGCAGTTCCGCCCAAGGCACTCAGCCCCGCCATTACCCCACCGGCGGCCAAACCTTGTACGAAACGGCGGCGTGGCAAGTTGGGCAGGAAGATGCCAGACGGTCGATCACGTAGCATGAAAATAGTCCTTTTCGCTTGAATGGCCGCGTCGGTTTTGCGGCAGGTCACAGAGTAGCGAGATGCTGCCTACTGACGACTTACCCGAACATTACATTCCGGAGAGGTTAGGGTCACCTTGGTGCGTACTGGGTAGACTACGCCGGAGATGAGAGTTGTATTAAAAACAAAATTGGGTCGATCGAGTTGGGAGGAGGTTGGGCAATGAAGCTGCTGGTAGTGGAGGATGAAGTCAAGACGGGGGAGTATCTTCGGCAGGGCCTGACCGAGGCGGGCTTCGTCGTCGACCTGGTCGCCAATGGACTCGATGGTCAACATCTTGCGGTCAACGAAACCTACGATCTCATCATTCTCGATGTCATGCTGCCCGACGTCGACGGATGGCATATTCTGCATGCCGTCCGCGCGGCAGGGAATGCGGTCCCGGTCTTGTTTCTGACGGCGCGAGACAGTGTTGCTGATCGCGTGCGAGGCCTTGAGCTTGGGGCGGACGATTATCTGGTCAAGCCATTTGCGTTTTCGGAACTGCTTGCCAGGGTCAGGACGCTGCTGCGTCGAGGCGCGGTGCAGCTGGCGATGGACCGGATTCAAGTGGCCGATCTGATTCTGGATCTGAGCCGACGGCGGGCTTCTCGCGGTGGTCGACGCATCACGCTGACCGGTAAGGAATTCGCCTTGCTCGAGTTGTTTGCGCGTCGAAAGGGGGAGGTGCTTCCCCGTTCCCTCATAGCCTCCCAGGTGTGGGACATGAACTTCGATAGCGACAGCAACGTTATCGACGTGGCGATCCGGCGTCTGCGGGCAAAAATCGATGACGGTTTTGAGGTGAAACTGATCCAGACTGTTCGCGGCATGGGATACGTACTTGAGGCGCCCGAGGATCCGCTATGAGACACCGGCTGTCCCTGACCGTTCGGTTGACCATCCTGTTCTCGCTGTCATCGGCTGCCGTCCTGCTGGGACTCGGGGTGCTCATCTGGCTGACGATGGACCGGCACTTCTCCAACGAAGATTTTGTGGTGCTGGGTGACAACTTCCGTCTGATTGAACGCGTCGTGGATGAAACGGCTGTGGATCGTCTACCTGCGCGCCTGCAGGAGTTGGTGGAACACCATCCAGGCTTTGTCGCGCGGGTGCAGACCGCTCAAGGCAAGACGCTTTTTGCCACGCAGGACTTCGATTTTAGGCCGGCGGAGAAAGCCACGAACGAGGGACTGAACCCCGATGGCACGTTCGTGTGGCAGCAGGAGGCCAAGCACTACCGCGGTATGCGAGCGGAAGTGCCCGTTTTAGCCGCGAGCGAGGGAGCCTTGAAAGTGGTCGTCGGAATGGACACGGAAATTCATGCACACTTCATGTACGCTTTCCGCCGATCCTTGGCTTTTTACACAACACTTGCAGCTTTCGCCAGCGGCTTGCTGGGCTGGTGGGCGGCACGCCGCGGTCTGGCGCCACTGCGAATGATGGCATCGCGCGCCAAAGGTGTGACGGCGAACAGGTTGGATGCGCGCATGCCGGTGGCTGCGGTGCCGGTTGAGATGGCAGATCTCGCGGCGACATTGAACGCGATGCTGGAGCGTCTGCAGAACGATTTCCAACGACTGTCTGAGTTTTCGTCAGACCTGGCTCATGAGTTGCGCACCCCGATCACCAACCTCATGACGCAGACACATGTCGTTCTGGCGCAGCCACGTGACGCTGCAAAGTATCGCGACGTGCTCACCTCAAACGCCGAGGAATTGCAACGTCTCGGCCGGATGGTCTCGGATATGCTGTATCTAGCGAAAATGGAGCACGGCATTACGCTGCCCAGCGAGGAGTCGATTGATATTGCCGACGAGGTCCTAGCACTCTTCGACTTTTACGACGCGCTGGCAGAGGACAAGGGAGTTACCCTGCAGCTTCACGGCAATGTACGCATCGCGGGTGATCGTCTGATGATGCGTCGTGCGCTCAGCAACCTCTTGTCCAATGCGTTGCGTTACACCGCGGACGGCCGTCAGATCATGGTCTCTGCGCGGGAACGGGGGGCAGATGCCATGATCGTGGTGGAGAATGAAGGCGTGGAGATTCGGCCAGATCTGCTTCCTTATATCTTTGATCGGTTTTTTCGGGCCGATAAATCAAGGGCGCGACTGGATTCGGACAGTGTCGGGCTCGGACTGTCGATCACTAAGGCCATCGTCGTTGCGCATGGCGGGAAAATTGCTGCGGCCTGTTCCGGCGGGAAAACCCGTTTCACCATGACTTTCCCGCATGGTCGCATTGGACTGACCTGATTTCCACACAAGGGCCTGGCGCACAGTGACACAGGGGCGCCGCCCGGGTGCGTTGCCGTATCGGGCCGCTTCCTTCGGGAGGCGGATGCAAGTTGCGGGAAGTGTTTCAAATTTTCCAATGCAAAGGAGACAAGCGTTGCGCCGAATCAAGTATGGAATCGTCGGGCTGGCGGGGTTATCTGGGCTTGTCGCTCACGCGCATATCATTCCTGTACCGGACGTGCATCCTGCGGCGTATCTGGCGCCGGGTGCGCCCGGGGAAACATTGCCGGCCACGGTGTGGATCGTGGAAGTGGATCATCTCGACGGCCAACCCGCGAGCCGTGCCCTCCGGACCGGCGAGACGGTTTCGCTCAGTTTGCGAAACCCGGGAGATAAAAGCATCGACATTGCTGTCGTGCTATCCCAGAGCGAAGCCATGACGCCGATGACGGGTACTCAGCCCGTGCCGATTCATTTGCTTGCGGGGGAGCAGAAGGAATGGAGAATGCAGGCAACGAAACCGTTGCGGATCTTCGTTTCTGCAATCCCTGAGCGGGCGAAGTAGGGCGCGCAAAGCGCCCTGGTAGGATTAGCCCCCTTCGCTGTGGCCCTTCTTGAGGGCTTCGTCAAGCCTGAAAATCTCATTGCCTTTCATGATGATTTTCGTGCCGTCCTTGGTCTCCATGACCTTGCCTTCCGGCATGTTCATGGACTTGCCGAACTTGTTCTCCATGCCCATCTTGCCGTCCTTGAAGACGTGCACCTTCGAACCGTCCTGCAACTCATAGGTTTTTACGACATTGCTCGTATCGACCGCGGCCGCAGCCAGCGAGATGGCAGCAATGAAGGCTCCGACTATCAGTTTTTGTTTCATCATTAGATCTCCAGGTTATTGTCCTGCACTAGGGCGCATTGGGTTCACTATGTTGTGGAACAACTGGTTCGGTGGACCTTGTCCTCTTGGAATTTTGGCAACCCGTCTGTTGAGTATCCGGAGCGGATGCCGGCTCCAATCTCTCCGGCGAGGTGCTCGTGGCCTTCGGCGGTGTGACATGCTTCACCGAGTGATGCCGGGGATTGGCCGCCAGAGCCAGCAGTTGGACTTCATTGCCTTCATCGCGGCGTTCGGCCTTGATGCCTTCAATGCCCAATCCAGCCGGCGTCTCGGCGACCCATGCCAGTTGTATCGCCCACACCTGTCCGGGCGCAAAGCAGAGTGCCGCGCCAACGGACAAGGAAAGAGGCATGCCTGATTTCATTCGCATCGTTACATCACAGCAGCGGATGGGGCGTTCGAGTGCGGTTGTTCAATTTCATTTTATTCCTGGACCAAGGCCGTGGGCCGGGTAGGGCGTAAATGTAATCCTCCAGAAAGATTGAGGTTAACGTTCACAGCACGAAATAGAAGAGATTGGAGATGTAGTTTCGTACGGTATCGAATGCAAGGATTCGTCGTCGCCGGCCAAGAATCTGCAACGGCTGACGGTGGCGAAATGGCATCGATTCGGAATTTATCCGCATTGCGTCATTTCTGATACGGAAATGCCTGTGGCCACTCTGAAAGGATCAATTTATGTGGCTTTTAGATTCACGTAATTCGAGGAGTGGATGTCGCGTTTTTCGTGGATCGCGCAGCCCCTACTTTTGGCAGCGGGGTCCTCCCATTTTCTGAAACTGAAGGAGTGATTCAATGCCACACGAGAACTACCTAGACTGCATAGAATCGTGCAATGCATGCGCGGCTGCATACAACCATTGCGCGATTTCCTGTCTTCGGGAAAACGGTGCCAATGCTTCGTTCTGCTTCTGCTTTTGCTTTTCGTAGCAGTGCTTGTTGTAGACACGGCGTTGCATAAGCAACGTTCGGGGGTCACGAATGTTATCTATGCCGGCGTCAACTGCTGACGGAACGCGAGGTCGGGTTTTTCACAGGCTGAAACAGGATCTGCAGCAATCGCATTTGTTTGCGCAAGTCTCGATGTCAGCGATCGTGAATGTAAAGCGTGACAGCACCGCCCCAATCCAATCAAACGTCACAACCCCCAATCACAGCAATGCCGTATCGCAAGGTTTTTTGATTCACTGGGGATGCCCCATTCTGAATCGATCAGAGAAGCCGTGGTAGTCGGTATGAACTCAGTGAAGCCATGAAGCATTGCCGGCTCCCGCTTATTGCGGCGAGGCCAATATGTCGAATTCAATGTCAGAATCTCGCCTCGAGAGCTTTACATATATGCGGAAATGAATCGTTCCACTGAGCACTGTCGTGAAGATCTGCCCATAGGACGCTTCTCCATTGATGGTCATCGGCGTCAGATACTTCGGCGCAGGGTCGACAATGCCTGTTTCGCTGAGTTGGGCTCGCACGATGGCGTCGTCAATGCGAGAACCATCGGCGCGAAATAGCGCCACGACCAAGTGCTGAAGTCGGCCCCCTGATGGCACGGATCCGTGCATCTCTTCAAGCGAGTGCCTCTGCGCGACGATGGCTGCGGGCACGAGGCCCCAGTAGAGCACCACGCCATCCCGCTCCAAGCGCGATTGTGCAAGCAGGTGCGATGGGATCGCAAAAAGCACTGCCATGATGAGACATTCCAAGTACCTCCAGGTTTTGGGCCGCATGACAGTCCTCCTTCTCTTCTAAGCCGGGGAGCCGAGCCACGTCTTGTCTTTCTGAATGCAGTTTAGAAATGGGCTTTCTTCCCAGGTTGACTTGCATCAATCTCCACGGCTGGTTGACACCCCAAAGCTGATACTTTGGGTATGTTGTGCGACGGACTCGATCCTGATGCAGGGCAGTGCTGCCGGGCGGGGCAGGGTCATCAGTATAGTGATGTAACCAGCCCGCCAGAGAGTGATTCTAGTGGCACGACAGATCCTGTTACCGGCAATAAGCTCGATCCCACACATGCCACCACGGCCATATTTGAGGGCAGAACTTTCTTCTTTGAATCCGAGAATTCCCGATCTGTCTTTCAGCAGAATCCATCGCGTTTTGTGCATCAGCATCATCGCCATCATGGGTGCTGTTAACGACACATAAATGGCAGAGGCTGCGGAATCTTTGCCGTATCCAACCCGTTGAACTTTGCGTGAAGCGCTTGCCCCGGCCGACGGTGGCAAAGCTGGGAATCAATCAGTCTCAAGACGGAGAAAGTCCAGGGGGAGAAAGTGGCACTGGTGTCGATACTGCTAGTTGTGGACTAGACCGCCGCAACGGTGTCACTGCACCCTACGCTTGCGAAAGCCGAGATCTGGGCATCGAATTGTTTAGTTTTTTCGCAAACTCGCAGCAGATGATGAATCTCTTCGCGGCTAAATTGCATCGTTGACTACGATACCCACGGAAAGTGTAGTTATCTTTCCCTTAAACATATTTGCAGCTTATAGGGCACATTGCATTTTGCAATGCTGAGTTTGACCAGCACTTGACTCGCCCCGAGCAAGCCTCGCACATCTGTGAGGACGAATCCTCACGCCGCTTGGGAGTCGCACTTGACAGTCGTACACGACGCATCTAAATGCGCTCGGCGCCCCCCGCCGTCGACACCAAACAGCCGTGATGGCAAGCAGTCGGTCGTGTCGTGTACACACCCCGTTGGTTGGTATAAAGTGAAATGGTCGTTCCTTTCGGTGCTTCCCAATCAGGAGCCGTCATGCGCAATAGAATCGCCGCTGCAGTATTCGCGACAATGATTTCATTCTCGGCCACCGCAGAAGATACAAGCAAAGTTGTGAAGTCCTATGAACTCAAAAATGGATCGTATGTTCATGTAATGGATAATGGAAAAATAGTCATGAAGGATCCGTATGGCCATGACATGCATATGAAAGAGGGTATGGCTATGGAGATGAAGGATGGCGGTAAGATTATTATGAAAGAAAACCAGATATTTCGCCTTGACGATAACAGGAGGGAACAGCGACGTGGAAATTGATTTCTTGAGCGCCCGCTTGCTCCGTCCCGGAAACGACGGATCAGGACACTACACAGGTTCGGGCTTAGTGGCATTGAGACGGACAAGCAAGGAGGGAAGCCACGAATATTTGGGGTGAACGACTGGCCCAAACCATATGCATTGGCTGTTCGCGGTGCTGGCGATGGTTTCGATTACCTTGCATGCTCAGGAGGTGCCGGCCCACGCTGCCCCCTTCAAGCCTGAGGAATTCGAGGCACTGGTCGCGCCCATCGCGCTCTATCCCGACTCGGTTCTGACTTAAGTTGTGATGGCTTCCACCTATCCGCAGGAGATCGTGCAAGCAGCGCGCTTGGTCAAGGCCAACCCGGGGGTAAAGGGCAATGTCGTGCTCAAGGCAGTCGAGAGGTCTGGCGTGGGATGTCAGCGTGAAATCGCTGGTCGCCATTCCATAAGCCCTAGAGCCGATGAGCGACAGACTCGATTGGGCACAGAAGCTTGGTGACGCTTTTCTCGCTCAGGAGTCGGACGTGCTCGCTGCGGTACAGCGATTGCGCACGCCCAGCAGTCTGGGAACCTCAAGTCGAGCAAGCAGCAGAACGTGATCGTGGAACCTGCGCCGGCGCCAATACGGGGGCAGGCCAGCCAGTCAATCGTGCGCATCGAGCCTGCGGATCCACAGTTCATTTATGTGCCGCTTACATCCCCACCACGGTCTACGGGGGCTGGAGTTACCCGGCATATCCGCCTTACTACTGGAAGTCATATCCCGCCTACTATCCTGGCGCGGCACTGGCCACCGGATTTGCCTGGGGCGTAGGCTTGGTTGCGGCCGGGGCAATTTTCGGGAGCGCAAACTGGGGCCACGGCGACGTGAACATCAACTTCAACAAGGCAGCCAATATCGACCGCTACTTTTACCGTTGATGCCTCCCACCGCAAGGGTGTAGCGTATCGCGACAACGCTTCGCGTGAGAAATTCGATGGCAGGAGTATGGCGGGTGCAGACCGGCGCAACGAATTCCGCGGCCGGGGTGGAACTGGTGATCGGGGCCAGGCGAGTAATCGTGCCCGCGTCTCGGACCGCGCTGGCGGCCGTGGCAATCGCGCAGGCGGCGCTAGCAGTGGACGCGACGGCGCTTTCCAGGGCGTTGGCGGGCGCGGCGCAACCGCCCAGCGCGATTTCGACCGTGGACACTCCAGCTTGCAGTCCTCAGGCATCGGAACGGGCGGCGGCGGACGCGGCGGTGGTGGTGGAAATGCGGGTGGCGGTCGTGGAGGCGGTGGCGGATATGGCGGCGGTGGCGCGCGTGGACGCGGCGGGGGTAGGCGCTAAAGGACGGTTAAGCATGAAATCGCCAATGCGATTTCCCGGCTGCCGGCTTGCCGCCGTAGCTCGCTCGGTGGCCACCATATTGGCGCTCGCGTTCGGGGCGCTTCCCGCTAGTTTCGCGAACAGTCTGTTTAGCTCCCCAGCGGTCGCGATGAGCGCGTTTGGCGATGCCATCGCCGCCAACGACGTGGGGGCCATGAGGGCCATCTTGGGGTCTAACTTTCGAGATTTCATCCCACCCGTTGGCGCCGAGATTCGATTGCAGTTCCTCGACGCTTGGAATGTTTCGCATGCGATCCAGGCAGCAGGCAATTACGCCTACATCGCCGTAGGCAACGACGGTTGGACATTGCCTATTCCCTTGGTGAAAACTGCGAAAGGCTGGCGTTTCGATACGCGAGCCGGTGTTGAAGAAATGCGTGTGCGTCGGATCAGTCGAAACGAGCTGGCCGTAATCCAGATGATGCTGGCAATCTACGACGCGCAGTACAAGTACGCCTTGGCCGAACAGCACCGCTCTGCTGTGTCGGTGTATGCCGCCAACAAGACCAGCATCTCTGATGAGCAAGCCGAAATGAGCCATCCGACACGTGCAACTAGGCCCCGGAGCCCCCATGGGCCGGGCTTCTCCACGGCGAGCAAACGTAATGTCAGGACGAAAAGCTACTACGGATATTATTACAAACTCCTGACCTCTCAAGGCGATCACGCGCCAGGCGGAGCATTCGACTATGTCGTAAATGGAAGGATGCTCGATGGTTTTGCTGTGTTGGCTTGGCCCGTTCGCTACCATGACACTGGTGTTATGAGCTTCATGATGAGCCATGAGGGCCAGGTCTACGAGCGTGACTTGGGCCTGGACGGTGCGACCAAGGCTGCGGCAATGAAGTCGTTTGATCCCGACCCGGGTTGGCGCCGGGTCTCACCATGATTTCCTTCATCTAGCTACGCCTTCCTTATCGGCAGTGCCTATAGGCGTTTGCGCAGGCGAGGGTCGGAGTATTGCTTCTGACATTTACCCAAGGTCAAGCGTGTCAGGGTCAATCTGAATAGGATGCAATCCGTTTGACGCACACCACGACGATACCCGTGGTCGAGAGTCCGGATTAACCGCGCCGAAAGACCGATGAGGCACAGGCGCTGCTCGGCCATGCCTCGGTGCAGACCACGGAGGTCTGCACCCGGACCGACCTGAGCCAGCTGCGGGAGTTCGTCGAGCGGACCTTTGCCGAGCCGCTGATCCGCCGGCACGGGATGTTCACTAGCAGATAACGGTCGACAGCAGGCGACGCCGTCCAAGCTTCCGATCGCTGCTCCATAGGTGGTGCCCCAGGCGGGTTCTCGCATTGGTCGGGATCACGCTCGGATTGGCGTTCGACGCCTTACGGCGGCGCTGAGACAGCCTGGGACGCGACTACGCGCAAGGTGTCCCAGTATGCAACGGTCGCTTCGGCCAAGGCGAGGATCATTTCCTGACGACAATATCCGCTTTCGTCTTGCCGACAATATCAAACAGCTCCTTTTGCTCTGCTGCCGGAACCTTGAACTTGTCCAGGGACTTCTTAAACTCCTTGGCCATCACATCCCACTCGCGCTCGCTGATATTCAGAAGAGCGTGCGACTCGTTCATCGGCTTTCCGGTGTACTTGCATGGGCCACCGCTGACCTCGCAGACCAATTGCGCAACCTGGAACTTGAGATATGGTGGCAGAGAACTCTTGCGGCCCGCAGCGATGGCAGGATTCTGGTTTAGTGTTTTATTTGCGACGAGTCGGTCGATAAAATCGTCGACCACGACTGTGATGCCCTTTAGCCCTCCCAAACGATCATAAAGGGACGCCTGGGTAATGGTCTGTTGCGCCGATACTGCCGGCCCAAAGGCAGTGCAAAGTGCGAACGAGATTGCGAGAATGCTCTCCACAGTGTTCCCATCTCCGTCTCCTGCAGGAGTTTGCGGGGCAGCAATCCCGCGAACAGCAACCTAATACACCCGAGCTGGTCGATCTGTGCGGGATCGCACACCGGTTGATTGGAATGCTTCTGCCATGCTGCCGCGTGGCATTGGTCCAAGCATCGAAAGACCAGATTCCGGCGCCCAACGGAGCGAGCAAGCGACGTGCATACACGCCTTCGACGACGAGGCCGCCAAAGCCCTCGGCTAGAGCCACGGTGGTTTGTGCTCGCGGCGATCGCGTGTTGCTGGTTTCCAAGGACGGCAGCACGTGGGCGCTGCCGGGCGGGCGTCCAAGCAAGGACGAGCCATTTGTTGATGCGGCAAGCCGGGAATTGCTGGAGGAGACCACGTTGCTCTAGTTTATGGAGTGAGTTTATCCGGAGGGCGCTGGACTCGTTCCGAGGCAGCGCTCTTTTTTTCCTGTCCGCCCCTACTTCCTTCGACAATATGCAAGCCTTCGTTGTCGTAGCGTCTAGAGCTGCATTGCTGCTTGGTGCACGCCGACTGGTCTCAACGAGCTTCCCGTTGCTGGTTTCGTCGAACGTGTTGACGGCTCTATGTCGGGGGCGGTCAGGAATCAAACGCCATATTTCCGGACGGTTCCATTTATCAAAGAGAAGAACCGCGTTCCATTTCTGGCGAGCAGGGAAAAGTACATCGGCTGCGTTGGTCTGGACACTACCGGCCATTCACCCGCCATCGGAATCGCGTCCCCGACTCCACTTGAACTGTACGCTCAGAGCCATCGACATAAGCTTTCAACCAAACTTCTCCGTCAAAGGGAAGCTTTGCTTTGCGGCCGTTCTCGTACAGCAGCGCAAGCGAGTTGCCATCGGATTGTACGGATTGGAGACCCCATGTCGAAGCATCCCTCGCTTGAGGTGATGCGCGACATTGAGCAGCGCAGAAAGCCCTTCTTATTGTTGGTAAGCACCCCCCATTGCACCCAGGTTGACGCCATTTGTGCGCCGGCTCCGATGACGGCAGGCCTGCTTGCGAAGATATCCAGAATCGTCTTGGAAAGGTTACGGGTCTTGCAAATATAGTTGCCTTGGCTGCTTTCCGGCACAGAATCGAAAGATGTCGACGGCCCGTAGCAGACAATATTGGAGACGGGTAAGAGGCCTCCAAAGCATCCCATTGCCCATGGCTGGCGAGGGTGGGGAGATCTACCAACACCCGAAGTCGAAGCTCACTTCGAGGTGACTACGATAGCGGCGTTGTAGAACAAGTCCTGCCAATCACTAGGCGGCGTTCATCGTCTCCACGGACAACAACCGGCACTTCATACTAGGGGGGCCGCTATCGGCATGGGGAGCCGATTGCATCAGGGTTCGTCGAGTCGGCCGTGAACCCGCCCGCCCATCGGTGTCAGCCGCGCGCGTCCCGGTCTGCAGAAGCTGGCTCGACCGTGTCCGCCTCTGACCAGCCGCCGCCCAGCGCCCGGTAGAGCTGGACCGTGGCAAGGGCCTGCCCGGTCTGCGCCTGGAGTACTTCGTCTTCTCGCTGGAGTGCGCCGATGCGGGCATCGAGCACGTCCTGGAGAGTGCGCCGCCCACCTTCATACAGCCGCTGCGCCTGGTTGGCATTGCGCTGGGCAATAGCAAGGGTGCCTTCCAGCCGCTGGCTCCTTAGGTCAAGCCCATGGCGCACGCCGTAGGCGCTGTCCACTTCTTCCAGCGTGCGCAGCACCGCCTTCTCGTGCTCAACCAGTGCCGCTTGCAGCCGGGCATCGTTGGCCGCGATATTCGCGCGGATGCGCCCGGCGTTGAACAGCGGCAGGTCGACGCCGGCGCTCAGCAGGCCGCCGGTACCGCTGAGGGCCGGCAACCCGTCGATGCGAATGCGTCCATCCAGACCGATGAAGCTGAGGTAGAAGCGCGGCAGCAGATCGGCCTTGGCGCTGCCGAGCCTGGCCGCCTGCGCGCGCAGCAGGGCCGCGGTGGTGCGCACGTCGGGCCGGCGCTCGAGCACGGCCGACGGCAACTCGCCGACGGGCACCGGTGGCACGTTGAAGGCAGTGGGCGCGGGCAGGGCCTGGGCCGACTGCGCCACCTTGCCCTCCAGTACGGCCAGCCGGCGTTGGCGCACCTCGATCTGGCTGGTCAGCAGCGGCCGCTCCGACTCTCGTGCGGTGATCTGTTCGCGCACGCGCTCCACGTCGTAAGCCAGGGCCTGTCCGGCGCGAAAGCGCGCCTCCGCATAGCGCTGCAGCGCGGCCAGCGTGACCAGGCTGCGGTCGAGCAAGGCGAGCCGCCGCTGCAGGCCTTGCGCTTCCAGGTAGTTTTGCGCAACGTCGGCGGCGATGGTCAGGCGCACGCCGCGCCATTGCTCCTCGGCGGCCTGCGCCAGCGCCGCCGCCGCGGCGGCATCGCTGGCGCGCCGCCCGAAGATGTCGACCTCCCAGGACGCGCTCAGGCCGGCGGCATAGGCTTCGAGGGCCGGCGAGCCATCCGGCGCCGGCGAAGGGCTGCGCAGGTCGCCCTCACCGCGTGCGGCGCCGGCCAGTGCGGCTACCGTGGGATATCGCGCCGAGTCGGCCACGGCCGCCATGGCACGGGCTTCCAGCACGCGCGCCCGGGCCACTCGCAGGTCGGTGTTGGCGCGCAGCGCCGCGTCGATGCGGCGGGTCAGGTCGGGGTCCTGCCAGCCCTGCCACCAGCGCGCCACGTCGGCCTGCATGCCGTCCGACGGCGGCACCATCTGGAAAGCGGCTGGCGCCGAGAGGGCGGGCGGTACGTCTACGCCCACTGCAGTGCAGCCTGCCAGCATCACTGTGGCGGCGGAAAGCGCGGCAGCGCACAGTGGGAATCCGGCCTTACTCTGCTTCACATCCTTGCTCCGATTCATGTCTGCTCCACTTGGCTCAGCCCTGCTGCGCCAGCATGGCGCGAAAGCGCGTGAGCGCCAGCGTCAGGAAGATCCCGCCGGCCGCCGTGACACCAAGCAGTTGCGGCCAGACCACGTCGACGCCTGCGCTGCGGAAGAGGATTGCCTGCGTCAGCGTGACGAACTGCGTGGTGGGCAGCAACTGCACCACCGGCTGCATGGCGGCCGGCATGCTCTGCACCGGCGTGGCTGCGCCTGACAGCAGGTAGGCAACGGCGTAGGTCGGCACCGCCAGCAAGCCGAACTGCGGCATGGCCGGCGCCAGCGTGGCCAGCCACATCCCCAGCGCCGTCACCGAGAACAGATACAGCGCGGTGCTGAGCGCGAACAGCGCCATCGATCCCTGGAGCGGAACCTGCAGCCATAGATTCACCACCAGCCACAGGGACAACAGCGAAACGAGGAAGATGACCGAGCCATTGGCGATGATCTTGGCGGCAGCGATCTCGCTGGCGCGCACCGGCATCACCAGCAGGTGCTCGATGGTGCCGTGCTCGCGTTCGCGGATCACGGCGGCACCCACCAGGATGATGGACAGCACCGTGATGTTGACCACGATCTGCATGGTCGAGGTGAACCAGTAGGATTCCGTGTTCGGGTTGAACAGGACGCGCAGCACGGCAGTGGCCGGCAACTGCGCCTGGATGTTGCGCGCGCGCAGGAAGGCTAGCGTCTCGCTGGTGAAGATCTCCTGCAGGTACGCCGTGCCTAGTCCGGCTTGTGTCATCGCGGTGGCGTCCACCAGCACTTGCACGGCCGGCGCGCGGCCTGCCAGCACGTCGGCTTCGAAGCGCGGCGGGATCTCGATCGCGAAAATGTAGCGGCCGCGGTTGAGCTCGGCATCGATATCGCGCCGGTCGATGTCCACCGGCGGCTTGAAGTAGGGTGGCTGGACGGCATCGCGAAGGCGGCGCGACAGGGCCGAATGGTCGCCGTCGACGATGGCCACCGAGGCATTCGACACCTCGGCCTTGATCCCCTTGGCCACAGAATAGACCGCGAGGGTGAAGGCGAAGACGATCAGGATCATCAGCGTGGCATCGCTGAACAGGCTGAAGATTTCCTTGCGGCTGAGCCGCGCGACGTTCTTGAACCATTGCACCATCGCTAGGCCTCCTGCTTGCGCAACAGGCATCGCGCTCCGGCCAGGTAGGCCAGCGCGAAGCCGAGCAGCGCCAGGTACATGGCGCCGAAGCTGTCCGCGCCCAACCCCTTGGTAAAGCTCCCCAGGCTGATGAGCTGGAACCAGGAGGAAGGGAAGCCCAGTCCCACCCAGTAGCCGCTGCCGGTCAGCGTGGAGACGGGGTAGAGCAGGCCAGAGAAGTTGACTGAGGGAATCAGGCACAGGATGGCGGTGCCGAAGATCGCGGCAACCTGCGAGCGCACGAACGTCGACATCAGCAAGCCCAGGCTGGTCGCGGCCAGAATGAACAGCAGTGCGCCCAGCGATAGGGCCAGGAAGGAGCCCTTGAGCGGTACCTGCAGCAGCGTGACGGTCAGGGCCACCAGTGTCAGGTAGGCCAGCATGGCTAGGCCGACGTAGGGCAACTGCTTGCCCACCAGGTATTCGCCTACGCTTGCCGGCGAGGCGTAGAGATTGGTGATGGAGCCCATCTCCTTTTCGCGCACCACGCCCAGCGCCGTCAGCATGGTGGGAATCAGGATCAGCGCCAGCATGATGATGCCCGGGGTGATGGCATAGATGCTGCGGAACTGCTCGTTGTAGACGAAGCGCGTTTCGACGCTCATTGGCAGGGTGGGGGCCGCCGTCGGCAGCGCGCGGGCGCGTGCCTGCGCGTAGCCGAGCAGCGTGGCGTTGACATAGGTACGCACGGTGGCGCCGGGGAAAGGGCTGGAGCCATCGATATGGAAGGCTACCTCGGGACGGCGCCCGGCCAGCAGGTCGCGGCCGAAGCCTGGCGGGATCTCCACCACCAGCGAAGCGTTGGCGGCACGCAGCACATGCCGCACCTGCATTTCATCGCGTGCACTGCCCGCCGGCACGAAATAGCGTGAACCGGCGAACTGCTCGAGCAGTTCGCGGCTGGCCAGGCTCTGGTCGCGATCGAGCACGGTAAAGCGAACGTTTTCCACGTCGAAGGACACGCTCCAGGCCGCCGCCAGCAGCAGCACGATCGGCCCGAAGATGGCGAAGGCGAGCCGCAGCTTGTCGCGCGCCAGTTCGATGGACTCGCGCCGGGCAAAGGCCCAGATGCGGGCCAGCGGCGCCGCTGCGGCGCGGCGCGGCGCCTCGCCAGCGTCTCGGGCCTGGATGTTACCCGTCGGCCGCGTCGCCGGGGAGGGCACCGGTGGCGCTGCACCATTGGACTCGGCTTCCTCCAGGTAGGCTACGAAGGCATCTTCCAGCGTGTCCGCATGGCGCCGTTCGCGCAGATCCTCCGGTGTGCCGACCGCGAGCACGCGGCCGCGGTGCATGAAGGAAATCCGGTCGCAGCGGGCGGCCTCGTTCATGAAATGGGTGGAAACGAAGATGGTCACGCGCTGCTCGCGCGATAGCTTCACCAGGTGCCGCCAGAACATATCCCGCGCGCCGGGGTCGACCCCGGAGGTCGGCTCGTCCAGGATCAGCACCTCGGGACCGTGCAGGCAGGCCGCAGCCAGTTGCAGCCGCTGGCGGATGCCCAGCGACAGCGCGGCCGGGCGTTCGTCGGCGTAAGGCGCTAGCTCGAATCCGGCCAGCGCCTGCGCGACCGCATCGCGGGCATGCTCGCCTTCCATGCGGTAGAGGCGGGCATGCAGGTCCAGGTTCTGCCGCACCGTCAGCTCCTCGTACAGCGAGAAGGACTGGGACATATACCCGACGCGCATGCGGGTGCGCATGTCGGTGGTATCGATCGGCTTGCCCAGCAGCCGGGCGGTGCCGCTGGTGACATCGAGCAGGCCGGTCAGCATCTTCATGGTGGTGGTCTTGCCGCAGCCGTTGGAGCCGAGGAAGCCGAAGATCTCGCTGCGCTCGATGCGGAAGCTGACATGATCGACGGCGACGAAGCCGCCAAACCTCCGCGTGAGGCCCTCGGCCTCGATCGCCGGCTCGCCGTCCTCCGGTGCGCGCGGCGGGATGATCAGGCCCGTCGCGTCGCCGCGCCGCGCCGCCGGCAGCAGCGAGATATAGGCTTGCTCCAGGTCATCGGTGCCCGCGCGCCGCAGGACTGCGGCGGTGCTGTCGCTGACCAGGACGCGGCCTTCATCCATCGCCACTAGGTGCTCGAAGCGCTGAGCTTCCTCCATGTAGGCGGTGGCCACGATCACGCTCATGCCCTTCTGCTCGGCGCGCAGGTCGTCGACCAGGGTCCAGAACTGGCGCCGCGACAAGGGGTCGACGCCAGTGGTGGGTTCGTCGAGAATCAGCAGGTCGGGGTTGTGCACCAAAGCGCAGCACAGCCCGAGCTTCTGCTTCATACCACCTGACAGCTTGCCTGCGGGGCGGTCAGGGAAGGGGGCTAGGCCGGTCGCATCGAGCAGCCGGCGGATGCGCGCGGCGCGCTCCGCTGCATCGAGGCCGAACAAGCGCCCGAAGAAGTCAACGTTCTCATACACGGACAGCGTGGGATAGAGATTGCGTCCCAGCCCCTGGGGCATGTATGCCACGCGCGGCAGGATGGACTCGCGCTGAGCGCGATCCCGCAGGTCGGCACCCAGTACCGAGGCCTGCCCCTGCTGGATGCTCTTGACGCCAGCGATGATGCCAAGCAGCGTCGACTTGCCCACGCCGTCGGGACCGATCAGGCCGATCGTGCTGTGCCCCGGCAGTCTTAGCGAGACGCCCTCCAGCGCGCGCGTGCCACCGTACCGATGCGTCAGCCCCTCCACGCAAATGGCGCCGGACTGCTCGCCGCCGATGCCGCCCATGTCCTATTCCCCGCGCGAGTCCAGCGTTGCCGGCCATGGCTTGGCGGGATCCAGCCGGACGTAGCCCTCGCCGGTCATGCCGGCCTTCAGGCGCGGCGCCAGCTTGCGCGCGACTTCTACCGGCAACTGCAGTTTGACACGGTACATCAGCTTGGCACGCTCTCCCTCTGTCTCCACGTACTTGGGTGTGAACTGGGCCTCGCCAGCGACATAGCCAATGCGCGCAGGAATGACTTCTCCGGGAAAAGCGTCCAGCACGATACGGGCCTGTGCGCCGATGGCCAGCCGGCCGGCCTGGGGGCCGGGCAGGAAGACTGTGAAGTAGATATCGTCCGGATTCAGCAGCGAGACGACGCGTCCGCCGGGGGGCAGCACCGTGCCCACCTCCACCACGCGGTATTCGACACGGCCCGCCAGCGGCGCACGCACCGTGGTTTCCGCCAGCACGGCTTTCAGGCGCGCGACCTGGGCATCCGCTTCGGCAATGGCGGCGCGCGCCTCGCCCAGTGCCGCACGGGCGCCGTCGACGCCGGCCTGTTCGCCGTCCAACGTGATCCGCCGGCGGTCCCGCTCGACCGCAGACACCTGCCCTTCACTGAACAGCTTGACCGTCTCGGACCACTCCAGCCGGGCCATGCGCTGGCGCGCAATGCGTGCACCGGTCTCGGCCTGCGCCCGCCGCGCGGCGTCGGCCGCCCGGGCTCGCGCGGCCATGGCGGCCTCGAGCTGGGCGCGCAGTTCCGCGTCATCCTGGCGTGCCACTGTCGCCCCGGCGGCCAGCACATCGCCTTCGTGCACGGGCAACTCAACCACGCGGCCGCCGTACTTGACGGCCACGTCGACGCGCGCCATTTCCAGGCGACCGTTCGCGTGGGCAATATCGGCCGGCCACCGCTCGCCCCGGCCGTACCCCCACCACAGGGCCGCAGCGCCGAGCAGCACTATGAGCAAGGCCAGCAGGCCCCAGCGGAGTTTGTTCTTCATTTACTACTCGTTGAGTCGTTGCAGGTACCCCGGGCCTGGCGGGCACGATGGCGCAGCGAGGCGCCGCAGTACCCAGGGGGGCGATGAAGCGCATCATGCTACATCCGTTGATGCGCTGCACAAGCCCCGTTTGCGGGGGGAAGCTCCTGCAGGAACGACTTCCTTGATCGTTCGCAAGGCCGCCGTAGAAGGATCCTTCGGTTTTTCCGCACAGGACCGGGCACCGGCGGGGAACCCAAATGGCGGCACAAGCCTGCCCCCTGTTGTGCCGGCGGTTAGCGCCCACCGCCCAAGGTCTTAGGGCGGTAGGCGGATCCTTGAGCGTCTGCTCTGGGCGACAACAGTCGATGGCCACTCCTGGCCGAACCCGGTCCAACGGGAGTCGGCCAGGCAATTTTCCGTTGCCCAATCCACATAAGGCAGTAGTCGACCCTTCTCGCCCAAAATGGCCGAGAGCCTGCGCAACAATCGGATTTCCTTTCTCGACACGGCAGGCAACGTATTCCTGGACCGTCCCGAGGCCTTGCTCTGCGTGATCGGGAGGCGTTTGACGGAAGCCCGGACGGTCTTGCGTCGCCGAACGGCGATCCCAAGTTGGGTCAGACGCAAGCAATCAGGTATCGTCGGGCGCAGGAAAAAGGCTCAGTAGCAGCCAATTACGCTCCGCGCAGATCACTCACCTTACCACTGTGTCAATGTCAAGGGGCCGCGGCCAGGCAGCAGCGGCGGTGCCTGCGAGGAATCCTCAGAATCCTCAGCTTTTCGCGCACGTCTCCAGCGACGTTGTTCCCGCGAGCTATCGCAATCGATTGGTAAGCGGCTGCGGGTCCGGAGGAGGACCAACAAGTGCAGCGATGATGGGGCAAGGGGAGGCCTGCCCCGTCTCCTCGCACCGCACGAGCATGTCACGCAGAGCATCTCGCATGCGCTCAAGATCCCCGACCTTTTCGTCAATCTGTTCAAGGCGCCGCCGCGTCACGGTCTGAATGGCCCGGCGATTCCGTCCGTCCTCCAGGTCCAAGAGCGATCCCACCTCGTCCAACGAGAAGCCCAGGCTCTGTGCACGCTTAATAAAGCCGATCCGCTGAACCATTGAAGCGGGGTAATGCCGAAAGCTGCCGGCAGTCTTCGGGATCGGCAAGAGCCCGCGCCCCTGATAATAGCGAATCGTCTCTACACCGACGCCAGCGACTTTCGCCAGCCTGCCGACAGTCATCCAATCGCCCGGACCTTCGTTCATCGAGGAATCTACCGTTTTCTTCATGACCATGGCAGGATAACGCAGTACTGCGTAGTTGACCCCTGCCTTCATTTGATCGAGATCAATATCTCGCAACTTGCCTGCGCATAGCATTACTGCCATTGGGTATATGGGCCGCACATGCGCAGACTTCTCAACCCCCGCAATTCCCGCAGGATTCGCGCCATCGCGTGGATGGTGCTGGGGGTATGGTTGTTTGCGCTTGCGACCGGGATGGCAAATGCCTGCCTGCTGGAGTCCCCGCAGCAGCACCATCATGCTGCTGGACATGGGCACGACCAAGGTCACGCGCATGGGGCGCATGAGGGCGCCCATGGGCAGCATGAAGAGGGGAGCCATGACCCGTCGAAGGCCCCTTGCCTGAAACTCTGCGACGAGGTCAACCAGTCTGCAATTCAGAAGACGCCGACCTTCGCATTCGACCTTGTTGGGCTTCCGTCCCCTTCTTATACCGCCCAGGAATTGACCTCGGCCCTGGCTTCGCAAGCCATCCCATCGAGAAGCCACCAGCGGGCTCCTCCACAGCCGCCAGCCTGGCTGCTGTTTGCACGTCTCGCGCTATAACGCCTCCTTCTAGGAGCAGCTGTGCCGGTCACACCCGGCACGCGCAACCTTGACTCTGTACCCGGCTACGGAGTTTTAATATGGGATTTGTCTGCTGGCAACGACATATGGTTCGCCCCCCCACGACAAATACCTACGGCTAAAGGAGCAAGTAATGGCATTCGTGCGTTGCATCGCGGTCGTCTTCGGCGCCGCCCTTGTCACCTTGTCTGCGTTCGCGCAAGACGACCATCAAGCCCATCATCCTGCGGGTTCGAGCGCACCTACGGCCGCGGCGCCGCTGGTGCCGAGCGTCGAGGGCATGGACGCTCAAATGAAGTCGATGCAGGCAATGCACGAAAGGATGGTGGCGGCGAAGACCCCCGAGGAGCGCAAAGCGCTGATGGCCGAGCACATGCCGGCGATGCGGGACGGCATGGCGATGATGAGCGCTATGAAGGAAGGCACAGAGTCGGCGCCGCCCTCCGAGAGGCAGCGAATGCTCGAAATGCGCATGGACATGTGCCAATCCATGATGCAGCTGATGATGGACCGGCTGCCCGAGTCGGTGAAGTGAGGAGGACGCCATGACAGCATCTCACCGCATCGGCCCCTCCAGTCCGACGTTTTCACGCTCGCGATGGTTCCTGGGCTTTCTGGCTTTCTCGGGCGCAAGCATCTACATGCTGTTCACGGAACACGGGGCCCACTACCTGGCTGCTCTGCCGCCGGTCCTTCTCGCAACATGCGTCGTTGCCCATGTGCTGATGCATCGTCATGCTGCAGCAAGCGATCTTTGCAAGCCGGCTAAAACGACACATGGAGATCGCACATGAATCACGATGCGCCCGCCTATGGGCTATGGCTGCTCGTTCTCATGAACTCGGCGGTCTTCATTATGTTCGCCTTCAGTTTCTTCAAGCCGCAGACCTCGCGTGATTGGCGAACTTTCGGGACATTTGCAGCGTTCATCGTCGCGCTGTTCGTCGAGATGTATGGCTTTCCGTTGACGCTGTACCTGCTCTCCGGCTGGCTTCAGACGCGATATCCGAGTTTGGACCTGCTTGCTCACAACAGCGGCCATCTCTGGTCGACGCTGCTGGGCGAGAAGGGCGACCCGCACTTCAGCCCGCTACATATTGCGAGCTACGTCTTCATCGGCGGCGGCTTCTGGCTCCTGTCGAGCGCCTGGAATGTGCTATACAGCGCACAAAAACGCGGACAGCTAGCGGTGAGCGGACCCTATGCCAGGATTCGACACCCGCAGTACGTGGCCTTCGTGGCCATCCTTCTTGGCTTCCTGCTGCAGTGGCCGACGCTACTGACGCTGCTGATGTTCCCCTTCCTCGTCGTGATGTATTCGCGGCTGGCGATCAACGAGGAAGCCGACATGCGCAAGCAGTTCGGTGCCGAGTTCGATGCCTACGCCGCGCGAACACCGCGCTTCTTGCCATCCCTCTCGAGTCCGCGCCAGCGAGGCTGATATGAAGGCGATTCGCCGCCCTCAACCCGCCTACACACCGTCCTAGCTGCAGCGTACGGTCCTTGCGATGGTGCCCCCGTGCCGCTCGCATGCGGACCTGATGATAGTGCCCCATCGGGTGCCGGAGCACTATCGAGCAATGCCGCCTGCAACGAGAAGGCCTAACGGAGAACCCCATGACAAAGAACAAGAAGGGCGCGAGAGGCGCGAAAAGCAAGGCTCACGTGAACGCCGGCGATATTGCACACGGCTCGCCGCGAGACGAGCCAGCCGCACGCTCGATCGGCCACGAGGACTATGAGGCGCTGCTGCACATGCTGCAGATAGAACTCGTGAAGCTGCAGCGTCATTTCATCAAGTGCAGCGACCGAATCCTCATCCTCCTGGAGGGAAGAGACGGCGCGGGAAAGGACGGCAGCATCAAGCGGCTTGTCGAACATCTGAGTCCTCGGGAAACCCGGGTCGTCGCGCTCGGCAAACCCTCCGACCGGGACCGCACCGGTTGGTACTTCCAGCGCTACGTGCCGCACCTGCCGGTTGGCGAAGAACTCGTTGTGTTCAACCGCAGTTGGTACAACCGCGCCGGCGTGGAGCCGGTAATGGGTTTCTGCACGGCCGAGCAGCATGAGGAGTTCATGAACTCCGTGCCCAAGTTCGAGGAGATGCTGGTCAATTCCGGCATCAAGCTGCTGAAGTATTACCTCGACATCGGCAAGAAGGAGCAGAGCCGCCGGCTCGATGAACGCCGCCGCGACCCGCTCAAGCAGTGGAAGTCAAGCCCGGTGGATGCCGTAGCACTGAAGCACTGGGATGACTACACGCGGGCGCGCGACGAGATGTTCATGCGCACGCACACCGCCGCAGCTCCCTGGTCTGTCGTGCTCGCCGACAACAAGCGGTTGGCCAGGCTCAACCTGATCAAGGACATCCTCTTCCGGCTTCACTACGCCGGTAAGAAGAACAAGCTCATCGCTCCCGATCGGGAGATCGTCTTCGAGTTCTCAGAGGAATGCCTGGACTCGGGCCGACTCGCACGTTGACAACACGAACACAGCGAACAGGAAGAACCATCCATGAAATCAATCAACGTCGAGGTCGGAGGGCTCGTTTCGAGCCTGAGCGCGGAGGGAGTACGCCGCAAGCTGCTGCAACTTCCAGGCGTTCATCATACCGATGTCAACTATGTCGCGGGGAGTGCAACGGTACATTTCGACGATGGGCAGCTCAGCGTCGAGGACCTGCGTGACCGGATCGCCGAGTGTGGGTATCACTGCGGCGGCGAACTGACACCGAAGCATGTGTGCGAGCCCGCCACGGGCAGTACGGCGGGCCGCAGCCATGACGGGCACGCCCATCATGCCGTGTCTGCGAAGCAGAAGGATCACGCGGGGCATGAGGGGCATCTGGGGCACGCCCCTGCAGCCGGAGCGACTGCGAAGACGGCCGCCTCGCCGACCTCCCATGCCGGGCACCAGGGTCACGCAGGCGACCCCGCCATGGCCGATATGATGCACGACATGGGGCACGGGTCGGGGTCGATGCAGGACATGGCCCGTGATATGCGCAATCGGTTCTTCGTGTCGCTGATCTTCTCGGTCCCGGTGTTCTTCTATTCGCCGATGGGGAAGATGTTCGGCGACTTCCAGACGCCGTTCGGGCTGAACAATAAGCTTTTCCTTTTCATCTTCGCGAGCGCGGCGATCATCTATCCGGGTTGGACATTCCTCATCGCCGCTTGGCGGGCCTTGCGCAACGGTGTTGCCAACATGGCCACACTGGTCGTGCTGTCGGTGGGCGTCGGATACCTGTTCAGCGTCGGCGCGACCTTCTTCTACGAAAGCGAGGTGTTCTACGAGGCGGCGGCGGTTCTGCTGGTCTTCATCCTCCTGGGCCACTGGTTGGAGATGCGCGCCCGCGCGGGCGCTTCCGACGCGATTCGGGCACTGATGGACCTCGCGCCGCCGATGGCCACCGTCGTGCGCAATGGCGTCGAGACCAAGGTGCCGACCGCCGAGGTCGTGGCCGGTGAACTGGTGGTGATCAAGCCTGGAGACAAAATCCCGGTCGACGGCGAGATCGTCGAAGGGGCTTCGCAGGTCGACGAGTCGATGCTGACGGGCGAGTCGATGCCGGTCAAGAAGGTGGTGGGTAGCACCGTCGTGGGCGCCAGCATTAACAAGAGCGGGAGTTTTCGCTATAAGGCCACGAAAGTCGGTGCGGACACGGCATTGGCCCAGATCGTCAAGCTGGTCCAAGAAGCCCAGAACTCGAAGGCCCCCGGCCAACTGCTGGCCGACCAGGCGTCGCAGTGGCTGGTGCTGGCAGCGATCGTGATTGGCCTGTTGACCTTCAGCGTCTGGTACTGGGCAATGGGCCAGACGCTGCTGTTCGCACTCACGTTGACCATCACTGTCTTCGTGATCGCATGTCCCGATGCGCTGGGCCTGGCCACGCCGATGGCGATCATGGTCGGGACCGGCCTGGGGGCGATGAACGGCATTCTCTTCAAGAATGCGGCCGCGCTGGAGAACGCCACTAAGCTGACAGTGGTGGTGTTCGACAAGACCGGCACTTTGACGCTTGGACAGCCGGAGGTCGTCGAGATCGTCGCCGCGCCCGGTGTCGATGAAACCAGGCTTTTGACGACGGCTGCCGCCGTGGAGAAGTTCTCCGAGCACCCCCTTGCACTCGCAGTGCTGAAACGTGCTGGCGACATGCAGACCGAAGTCACGGAGAACTTCACCAACATCGATGGGCAAGGCGCACGGGCCACCATCGGGGGCGAGACGGTGCTGCTCGGCAACCGGTTGCTAATGCAGTCGGAGCAGGTGGACCTGGCCGCCCTTTCCAGCGAGGCAACGCGGCTGCAAGGCGGCGGGCGCACCGTGGTCCATGTCGCGCGCGGCGGCCGGCTGATCGGCATCATCGCGATCGCAGACGCCGTTCGACCGACCTCGCGGGAGACGATCTCCAAGCTACAGGCGCGGGGCGTGAAGGTCGCGATGCTGACAGGCGACAACCAGGCGACCGCCGAGCGCATCGGCAAGGAATTGGGCATCGACATCGTCCTTGCGGACGTGCTGCCTGGGCAGAAGGCCTCCAAGATCAAGGAACTGCAACAGCAGGGCCACAAGGTGGGCATGGTCGGCGACGGCATCAACGATGCTCCGGCGCTGACGCAGGCCGACGTGGGCTTTGCGATCGGCGCCGGAACGGATGTCGCGATGGAAAGCGCCCAGGTGGTTTTGATGAAGAGCGACCCCTACGACGTCGTAGGGGCCATCGAACTCTCCCGCGCGACGCTGCGCAAGATGCACCAGAACCTCTGGTGGGCCGTGGGCTACAATGTGATCGCCTTCCCGCTTGCGGCTGGGGTGCTTTACCCCTTCACGCTGTCGCCCGAGGTCGCCGCGTTGTCGATGTCCGGCAGCTCCGCGATCGTCGCCATCAATGCGTTGATGCTCAAGCGAACGCGCCTGCCGGGGATCAAGCGCGTCACGTCTCACGCGAACGTGCAAGCGGTCGCGTGAGCCTGTGCCGCGAGCCACGATGGTCGAGACCCACCCGATGCAATCGCCGCCGCCCGAAGCCGCGCCGGCCCCTCAGCGCGACCTGGGAGTCGTGCAGTTGGGCTGGCTGGCGGCGGCCGTGTTCGTCGTCTCGGCCGGGTATGGCGCGTTGATGCCCTTGATTCCCGACTGGCTGCGCCCTCTGATGGGCGACGCCGATCCAGCAGTGCTCGCGCGTCATGTCGGCTACCTCAGTGGCATCTACACGGCCGGAATCCTCGTCGGGGCGCCACTGTGGGGCGTGCTGGCGGATAGGCTGGGACGCGCCCGCGTGCTGCTGGTCGGGCTGATCGGCTATGTGGCGAGCCTGCTTCCGCTGCTGCGCCCAGAATCTGTGGGCGTGGTCGGCATCTATGCGCTGCGCGGCGCCACGGGCTTCTTTGTCGCCGCCGTCGTGCCGGTGGTGCCGGCGCTCGTCGCGCAGTACACGCCGCAGGCGATACGCGCCAAGCGCTTCGCATGGTTGGGCGCGATGTCGCTGTTCGGCTTCCTGTTCGGGCCCGGCCTGAACGCCGCCGCCGATCGCCTTGTCGGCCTGGGTTTCTTCACCGCCCTCGTACAAGGGTCAGCGACCAGCCTCGTGATCGGACTCTCGGCGGTGCTGGGCGTGTTGATGATGCTGGGTCTGGCTGCCACGCTACCTGCACCGTCGCCCCTTCAAGATGGGGACGAAGGCGATGACGACAGTGCGTCCAAGCGCCGGTCCATCACGCTCTGGCTGCTCAACGGCGTGGTCATGTTCGTGCTTGCCGGCTTTGAACTCGGCATCGTGCTGCAGGGCCAGCGTCATCCCGATCTCTCGTCGCGCGAGGTGTCGTTGATGTTCGCCGAATGCAGCCTGGTGATGTTGGGCGTCAACGCGGTTCTGTTCTTCACCGGCCTGCTCGAGCGCGCTGATCCCCGCCGCGTGTTGGCTGCCGGCATGGTCCTGGGCATCGCGGGACTCGCGATGCTGGCCCGCCATGGCAGCGAGACCTGGATGTACGTCGGCGTGAGTCTCACGGCCGCGGGCACTGGCATCGTGCTGCCCACCATTGCCTACCTCGCCGCGGGTTCCACACGTCGGCGGCTCGGGACTGCGATGGGTGGCCTCGCCGCCGCAGCAGGCTTCGGGCAGACGCTGGGATCGGCCGTCGCTGGCTGGCTGTTCGGAACCGTCATGCAGAACAGCTTCGCATGGCTGTCCGTCCCGTTGGCGGTCGCCCTCGCCTTTTTACTGATTCCGCGGCAGTGGTGGCCAGCGAACCCAGCCCTGCTGACAGCTCCACCTTGTTCCACTTCATCCAGTTCCACGGAGACCAAACCATGAGACTTTTCCTGACGGCCTTGCTCGCAGCGCTTGCCCTGTCTCTGAGCGGATGCGGCTACAACGACTTCCAGCGGCGGGACGAACAGACCAAGTCTGCCTGGTCCGAGGTCCTGAACCAGTACCAGCGGCGCGCCGACCTGATCCCGAACATCGTCGCGACGGTAAAGGGAGAGACCAACTTCGAGCAAGAGACGCTGACCCGGGTCGTCAAAGCGCGCGCCAAGGCTACCTCGATCCAGGCCACCCCGGAACTCGTCGACAACCCCGAAGCGTTCCAGAAGTTCCAGGCAGCGCAGGGTGAGCTGTCCGGCGCGCTGAGCAGGCTGCTGGTGGTGAGCGAGAACTACCCGCAGCTTAAAGCCAACCAGGCCTTCCAGGACCTGCGCGCCCAGCTCGAAGGCACCGAGAACCGCATCACCGTGGCACGCGGGCGCTATGTGAAGGCGGTGCAGGACTATAACGTCCTGACGCGCAGCTTCCCGACCAACATCACGGCCAGGGTATTTAGCTACGACGTCAAGCCGAACTTCTCCGTCGCCGACGAGAAGGCGATGGCCACGCCGCCACAGGTCGATTTCGGCGCCGCGGCACCGGCGTCGCGCCCCTGACATGAGCGCGACGAGAACAGCGGCGCCGTACCCGGCCGCCCACCCCGCCCACCTGCGGCTGGCCCGCATCCTGGCCTGGCTGTTGCTGAGCCTGTTCCTGACGGTCGCGTTCGCGCAGGAACTGGTCGCTGTTCCGCCGCTGCAGGCGCGTGTCACCGACCTCACGGGGACGCTCGCCGCCGGTCGGGTCGCCGCGCTGGATGCGCAGCTTCGTGCCTTCGAGGAACGCGAGAACGTACAGATCGCGGTGCTGATGGTCCGCTCGACGCGGCCCGAACCGGTCGAGCAGTACGCCATGCGGGTGGTCGAACAGTGGAAGCTCGGCCGCCGCAAGGTGGACGATGGGGCACTGCTGCTGGTCATCAAGGACGATCGCGCCGTGCGCATCGAAGTCGGTTACGGCATCGAGGGTGCGCTGAGCGACGTGGTGGCGCGGCGCATCATCGACGAAGTGATCACGCCGCGCTTTCGTCAGGGCGATTTCGACGGTGGGATCGCGGCAGGTGTCGAACAGATCATGCGCATCGTCGACGGCGAGGCCCTGCCTGCGGCGGACCCGAGGCGGCAAAGCCGGACCAACGACATTGGCCAGGCCTGGCCTTTCCTATTCATCGTGGCCCTGATGCTGGGCGGATTACTGCGCAACGCCCTCGGCCGTGTCCCTGGCGCCGTGGTCACGGCAGGCGTGCTGGGTGCCGCGGCGTGGCTGGTGGTGGGCACCCTCGCAGTGGCCACAATGGCGGGACTGGCTGGATTCTTTGTCACGCTGCTGGGCATCGGCATGGGCGGCCACGGCGGCATGCACGGGCACCATCGGGGTGGTGGATGGCCTGGCGCTGGATTCGGCGGCGGCGGATTCCGCGGCGGTGGCGGCGGCTTTGGTGGCGGTGGCGCTTCGGGACGGTGGTGAGATGAACATTCAACGACTTCTTAGCCACCTCGCCACCACGGACCGTGCGGTACGCCGCGCCTTCCCGACGCGCGCTCTGAACACGATCGAGCAGGCTATCCGAACGGGCGAATCCCAGCACGGCGGCCAGTTGCGCTTCGTGGTTGAGGGCGCGCTGGACGGATCGCCGCTGTGGCGAGGCCAATCGGCGCGCGAGCGAGCGCTGGACCTGTTCGCTCGCATGGGCGTATGGGACACGGCGCACAACAGCGGGGTGCTGATCTACGTGCTGCTGGCCGACCGGGCGGTGGAGATCGTGGCCGATCGCGGCATCCATGCCTGTTGCGGTGCCGACATGTGGTCGGGCGTGTGTCAGCGCATGGAAGCCCAGTTTGCGCAGGGACGCTTCGAGGCCGGCGCCATGGAAGGCATCGCCGCCGTCAGCCACCTGTTGATGCAGCACTTTCCGCGGGACGCGGGCCACGGCAACGAGTTGCCTGATCGGCCGGTCCTTCTTTAGAACGACAACATCCTTGGATACCTTCCATGCAACTTCAGTTTCTGGGTGCCACGGGCACCGTGACCGGTTCGAAATACCTCCTGCGCCATGGCGATGCGACCATCTTGGTGGACTGCGGCCTGTTCCAAGGCTTCAAGCAGCTGCGGCTGCGCAATTGGGAGCCGCTGCCGGTGGCGCCCAAGTCGATCGACGCAGTCGTGCTCACCCATGCCCACATCGACCACAGCGGCTACCTGCCGCTGCTGGCGCGGCAGGGTTTTCGCGGGCGGGTCTATTGCACGTCCGCGACGCATGAGCTGTGCAAGATCCTGCTGACCGACAGTGGCCATTTGCAGGAAGAAGAGGCGAAGTTCGCCAACCGCCACGGCTTCTCCAAGCACAAGCCCGCACTGCCGCTGTACACGCGGGAGGATGCCGAGCGCTGCTTGAAGCTTTTCGCTCCACGTCCGTTCGCCGAGGCCTTCGAGGCCCTGCCCGGACTCACCGCCCGGCTGGAGCCTTCGGGGCACATGCTGGGCTCCGCCTTCGTGCACCTCAGCGACGGGCAGCGGTCGGTGCTCTTCTCCGGCGACATCGGCCGCCCGAATGACCCGGTGCTGCGCCCGCCGGTGCAGGTCCCGGGCGCGGACTACCTGCTGGTGGAGTCCACCTACGGCAACCGCAAGCATGAAGAGACTGACGCGCTGGAAAAACTGGAGACCGTGATCAATCAGACCGCCGCCCGCAGCGGCGTCGTGGTCATCCCCGCGTTTGCGGTCGGCCGCGCCCAGAGCCTGATGTATGGCATCTACCAGCTCAAGAAGCAGGGCCGCATCCAGCACCTGCCGGTATACCTGGACAGCCCGATGGCCATCGATGCCACGCGGCTGTACCACACCCACCGTGATGAGCATCGCCTCTCGCCCGAGGAGTGCGAGGGCATGTGCCACGCCGCGAGAATCGTCAACAAGGTCGAGGAGTCCAAGGCGCTCAGTGCCAGCCGCGGGCCGATGGTGATCATTTCCGCCAGCGGCATGGCCACGGGTGGCCGCGTGGTTCACCACCTGAAGTCGTTCGCGCCCGATCGGCGCAACACGATCCTGTTCGCCGGCTACCAGGCGGGTGGAACCCGCGGAGCGGCGATCCTGCACGGTGCGTCCACCGTTCGCATCCATGGCGAAGACGTGCCGATCCGCGCCGAGGTGGCCTCAATCGACAACCTCTCCGCCCACGCCGATGCCGACGAGATCATCGCGTGGCTGCGCGGCTTCACGCAGACGCCGCGCCGCACGTTCGTGACGCACGGCGAGCCCGAGGCGGCCGATGCGCTGCGCTCGCGTATTGACCATGAACTCGGCTGGGCGGTCTCGGTGCCCGACTACCTGCAGACCGTGGAGCTTGCATGACAGCGCAACTGCACGAAGCTGGCCGCGCAAAGGAGGCCGGGGACACGCTACAGGCGTGGCGCACGGGCATCGACACCTACCAGGAGCCGGTGGTCTACATGCGGCGTGATTGTCCGATCTGTCGATCTGAAGGTTTCACGACCCAGGCACGAGTGCAACTGACGGCCGGCCGCCGAAGCATCGTGGCGACGCTCAGTGTCGTCGACGGTGAGTGGCTGGCCGAGAACGTCGCCGGTCTGTCCGAGTCGGCGTGGGCATCGCTGGGTGCGGAGCCGGGCCAGCCGGTCGCGGTCACCCATGCGCCACCGCTGGATTCGCTCAGCCATGTCCGGGCCAAGGTCTATGGCAACTCCCTCAGCGACACCGAGTTCGGCGCGATCATCTCTGACGTCGCGGCGGGCTGCTACTCGGACCTGCACCTCGCTACGTTCATCACCGCCTGCGCCGGCGATCGCCTGGACTTGGCGGAGACGGTCTCGCTCACAAAAGCCATGATCGCTGTCGGCGACCGCATCGATTGGGGCCGTCCGCTGGTGGTGGACAAGCACTGCGTTGGCGGCCTGCCTGGAAATCGCACGACCCTGCTCGTGGTGCCCATCGTGGCCGCCTGCGGCCTCACGATGCCCAAGACCTCCTCGCGCGCCATCACTTCACCGGCCGGGACAGCCGACACGATGGAGGTGCTGGCGCCCGTCAACCTGGATGTGCCGAGCATGCGGCGCGTGGTCGAGCGCACGGGCGGCTGCATCGTGTGGGGCGGCTCGGTGCGGCTCAGCCCCGCCGACGACATCCTCATCCGCGTCGAGCGGCCGCTCGATCTCGACAGCGAAGGGCAGCTCGTGGCCTCGGTCCTGTCCAAGAAGGCCGCTGCCGGCTCGACCCATGTGCTGATCGACCTGCCGGTGGGCGCGACCGCGAAAGTGCGCAGCACACACGCCGCGGCGTCGCTCGGCCGGCGCCTGCAGGAGGTGGGTAGCGCCATCGGGCTGCAGGTGTCGTTGCGCATCACCGACGGCGAGCAGCCGGTCGGCCGCGGGATCGGCCCCGCACTGGAAGCACGCGACGTGCTGGCCGTCCTGCAGGGGACACCTGAGGCCCCGGCCGATCTGAGGGAGCGCGCGCTGCGGCTGGCGGCTGACATCCTCGAAATCGGCGGCGCGGCGCCGGCTGGCGGCGGCCTGAAGCTCGCCACCGAGGTGCTGGCCGGCGGGCGGGCCTGGGCCAAGTTCCAAGCGATCTGCGCCGAGCAGGGCGGCCTGCGCAGCCTCCCGACGGCGGCGCATCGGCACACCGTCGAATCGCCGGCCACCGGCCGCGTCACCCACATCGACAACCGCCTGCTTGCGCGTGCGGCCAAGCTTGCCGGTGCGCCGACCGCCCCGGCCGCCGGCATCGATGTGCACGCGCGTCTGGGCGATCGCGTCGAAGCCGGACAGCCGCTGTTCACGCTGCATGCCCAGGCGCCGGGCGAACTGGCCTATGCACTGGAGTTTGTCCGGTCGCGCCCAGCGATCTTCCAGATTTCGGAAAACACATGAAACCACTCGTTTTTCACCTGCCAGGTGACGAAGCCTTCGCTGAAGGCCTGGTCCGAGCGTTGCGCGCGGAACGGGCCGCGCTGCAGCTGCACCGGTTTCCGGACGGCGAGTCGCTGGTGCGGCTGGACGCCGACGTGACGGGCCGCACCGTCGTGATCGTGGCCAGCCTGGCACAGCCCGACGTCAAGGCACTGCCCCTGCTGTTCGCGGCGGACGCCGCGCGCGACCTCGGTGCCACGCGTGTACTGTTGGCGGCACCCTACCTGGCGTACCTGCGCCAGGACCGGCGCTTCAACACGGGCGAAGCCATCACGTCTCGCACGTTTGCCGCGCTGGTGTCGACGGTGTTCGATGGCGTCGTCACCGTCGACCCCCATCTGCACCGCTACCACTCGCTTGGCGAGATCTACCGGGTGCCCACGCGCGTCGTGCAGTCCGCGCCCGCCATCGCCGCCTGGGTCGCGGCGAACGTGGACAAGCCGGTGCTGATCGGCCCCGACGCGGAAAGCGAACAATGGGTCCAGGAAGTCGCACGGGGGGCCGGTGCACCGTTCACCGTGCTGCAGAAGATTCGCCGGGGCGACAAGGACGTGGAGGTCAGCCTGCCCAGCACTTCGGCCCTGGCCGGTCGCCAGCCCGTGCTCATCGACGACATCGTGTCCAGCGCACGCACGATGATCCAGGCCATCGCCAGCGTGCGCCGCGTCGGATTGCCGCCCCCGGTGTGCATCGGTGTGCATGCGCTCTTTGCCGCCGACGCCTATGAGGCGCTCCTCGCAGCAGGCCCTCAGCGGGTGCTGACCTGCGACACCGTTCCCCATGCCTCCAACGGCATCAGCGTGGTGGCACCGCTGGCTGCCGCGGTCCAGGACTTGGTCGAGGCCAGTGCGACATGAGCGGCACCCAAGCGCTCGGTCCGGGTTCAAAGCGTCGAGCCGCACCGGGAACATCTTTACTAGGACCCGACAGGCCGGCCGCAGCCATGAACGCCCTGGCACCCACATTCGAGAGGAGATGACAGCGATGTGCTTTTCTGCACTAGCCAGTTTCACGGCTGCCGCGGGACTGCTGGGTATAGGGACCGTCACCGTGCGCCGGGCCCGCGCGCGGCGCGAGCTGCCTTACGCCGCCATCCCGCTGCTCTTCGGGATTCAGCAGCTGCTCGAAGGCATGCTGTGGCTGACGTTCCCCGACCGCGCGCCTCTGCTGAATGTGGGGCTGACGCATCTCTACTCGTTCTTCTCGCACGTCCTGTGGCCGATCTATGTGCCGCTGGCGGCTCTGGCGCTGGAGACCGTACCGTGGCGCCGCCGGGTCCTCGCGGGCATTGCACTCGCGGGCGCCCTGGCCGGGGTGTACCTTTTAGTGATGCTGGCGCGACTCCCCATCACCGCACGAGTGGTCGGTCAGCACATCTTCTACGACTCCCCACACTTCTACGTTCTGACCACGATGGCCTTGTACCTGATCGGCACCTGCGCAAGTCTGATGGTCTCCAGCCACCGGCGCGTGGCGGCTTTCGGGATTGCCGCCTTCGTTTCTGCGGTTGCAGCCTACGTCTTCTATGCGACCTGGTTCATCTCGGTGTGGTGCTTCTTCGCAGCCGTCCTCAGCATCATCGTGCTGTGGCAGGTCCGTGAACCTCAAGCGAGGCTCGCCGTGCCATGACGGATCGTTCGGCCGGCTTCAAGCCCGCACTCGCCTACCACGTGCTCCCCCCCCTGTATGATGGGGTGGTGGCGCTGAGCACGCGCGAGCAAGCGTTCAAGCCGGCCCTCGTGGCGCAGGTGGCGATCCAGCCTGGCCACGACGTACTGGACATCGGTTGCGGAACGGGAACGCTCGTCCTGCTTGCGTCCTCCGCGTGCCCGCAGGCCCGTGTCACGGGGTTGGATGCCGATCCCGCCATCCTGGCGCTCGCCCGCCGGAAGGCGGCGGGGGCGACGGCACCGCTCTGGTTCGACCAAGGCTCATCGACGGACCTGCCTTACCGCGATGGTTCGTTCGATAGGGTTCTGTCGAGCCTCTTCTTCCATCACTTGGCGCCCGCGGACAAACCGACGACGGCGCGGCAGATCGCGTGCCGCGCGTCGGCGGCCAACTGTACGTCGCGCACTGGGGTCGCTCGCGCGGACCAATCAGCCACACCGCGTTCTTCGCGGCTCAATTGCTCGAAGGCTTCGAGACCACCCGTGACGCGGTCGCCGGTCACTTGCCATCGGTTCTCAGGCGAGCAGGATTTACGCAGGTTGCTGAGGCACGGCGCTTCGTCACTGTCTTCGGCATCCTGTCCTTGCAAGGATGCGCCATGACCGAGGACCACCGTCTCGCTGTCCTGTTCTCCGACATCGCGCCAGCGGACCAGGCAGCGCTGCAGCAACGGCTGCCGACCCGCTGGCGCGCGCACTTCGTCGAGAGCGAACACCTTGCGGGCTCCGACACCGAGCATGAGGCTATCGAGGTCCTGTGCGTGTTCGTGCGCACGCGGGTGGACGAATCGCTGCTCCGCCTGCTGCCGCGCTTGCGCCTCGTCGCGACGCGCTCCGCGGGGATCGACCACATCGACCTGGACGCATGCCGCCGACGCGGCATTGCCGTCTGCCACGTGCCAGACTACGGGTCTGCCAGTGTCGCCGAACATGTCTTTGCCCTGCTGCTCGGCGTGACCCGCCACCTGACGCAGGCACACGAGCGGGCGCGCCAGGGCTCGTTCGCCTACCGCGGGCTCACCGGCTTCGAGCTGGAAGGCAAGACGCTGGGCATCGTCGGCCTGGGCCGTATCGGGCGCCACGCGGCGCGCATCGCCCTTGGGTTCGGCATGGACGTTCTCGCCTACGACCCCGCCTTCGCCGCGTCGGCAGAGCACCCCGACGGCGTCTTGCTCGTGACATGGGAGCAGCTTCTGCAAAGCAGCGACATCCTGAGCCTCCATGTTCCGGCCACCGAGGGTACCCACCACCTGCTCGACGCTCAGGCCTTCGCGCGCATGAAGCCGGGCGTGGTGCTGATCAACACGGCACGGGGAGCGCTCATCGACGAGGCTGCATTGCTGCGCGCGCTGGACGAGGGCATCGTCGTGGCTGCCGGACTGGACGTGCTGGAGCAGGAAGGTGCGCTGTCTCCCGAAGTGCCCACGGGCTGCGGCGGGCTCGGTTGCGATACCGGCTGGACGGCATCCGGCCCACTGCTAGCCCATCCGCACGTGCTCTTGACGCCCCACATCGGTTTCAACACCAGGGAGGCGATCACGCGCATCCTCGACGAGACCGTTGCGAACATTGCAGCCTGGCATTCCGGCCAGCCGCGCAACCGGGTGGACTGACCGTCATGCGCCCTGACCACCCCTTTCCTGCCGCCAGCCCGCCGGGCCGTCCACTGCAACGCTCGGCCCTGCGCCGGGTGGTGCAGATCGCGCTGGCGCTGACCGGCTTCCTGCTGTGGGTGGCCTGGCATCGGGGACTCATGCGCTGTGACACGCACCGGGCGGCCGACCGCTTCGCCGAAGTGCTGCAGCGATTGGGGACGACCTTCGTGAAGCTGGGCCAGCACCTCAGCCTGCGGGCGGACATTCTGCCATCCGATGCGCAGCAGGCCCTGGCCAGCCTGCAGGCGCATGTGGCGCCGTTTCCTTCGGAACAGGCCGTCCAGGAGGTTGAGTCGGCGCTGGGCCGCCCCTGGCAGCAGGTCTTCGCGCACTTTGACATGGAGGCGCTGGCCGCAGCGTCGATCGCACAGATCCATCGCGCAGCGCTGCTCGACGGGACGGAGGTCGTGGTGAAGATCCGCCGTCCTGGAGCAGCCGAGCAAGCCGAGACCGACATGCGAATCCTGCGCCGGCTTGTTCTGGTCATACAGTGGTTCGTTCCCTCGCTGCGGCGCTGGGGTCTGGCGGCCATCGTGGATGAGGTAGCGGCCAACTTTCGCTACGAAATGGACTTGTCCCGGGAGGCGGGTTCCGTGCGACGGTTCGCTGACGCGTGGCGGGGCTCTCCCGACATCGTGATCCCCGACGTGGTGAACGGGCTGTGCACGTCGACCGTCATGGTCCAGCAGTTCAGCCACGGAGCCGACCTGCACGGCCTGCCTACCGCCATGGCCGTGGCCGCTGCGGGCAAGCTCGTGGACAGCTACGTCGCGCAGGTCTTCCGCGATGGCTTCTTCCACGGCGATCCACACCCCGGCAACGTCTTCGTGATGGACGACGGCCGCATCTGTCTCCACGATTTCGGCATCGTGGGCCGCGTCACCCGCAGCATGCGGCGCGCGCTGGTGGCTTTCGCGCTGGCCTTCGTCGAGCAGGATGCCGACTGGGTGGTCGACGCCTGGCTGGATCTGGGTCTGGTCGGCGAGGGCACGGATCGGGCCGTGTTCGTGCCCGTTGTGCGCACCCTGGTCGCGGACTGCGCCGAGCGTCCGCTGAAGGACTGGTCGCTCTCCGATGCGCTCTCGCAGCTCGTGGCGGCCGGCCGAACCCAGGATGTCCGACTTCCCAGAGATCTGCTGGTGCTCACCCGCACCCTGCTGCTGCTCGAAGGGACGGTGCGCCTGCTGGCACCGGACTTCTCCATCATCGAGGCGATCTCGCGCCACACCGCGACCGGCATCTTCGATGAGCGCAAATCTGCTGCGTCGCAGCGTCTGCCCTACGAGCTGGGGAGCGCGGCCAGCGTCCTGCCCACGCTGCTGGCGCGGCGCTTGCACAGTGTCTTGCGACAGCGCGAGCTGCTGCAACTGTCGATCAAGCCCGACGCCAAGATGCTGAGCGGCCTCGACCGCCTCGGCCGCCGCATCGCGCTTGCGCTTGTGACACTGGGCCTATACATCGCGTCGAGCTTGCTGATGCAGCACGGCGTAGGCCCGCGCTGGGGCGACATGCCGGTGCTCGCGCTGCTGGGCTATGCGCTGGCGATCCGGTTCACGTTTTCCATTGCGCGCAGCTGCGGCTGACGCGTCCCTTCATGACAGGAGCAGGGAATGAACAAAGTCCGAGTGGCGGTGAACGGTTACGGCGTCATCGGCAAGCGGGTGGCAGACGCGGTCGCTCTGCAGGAGGACATGGCGCTTGCCGGCATCGCCGACGTAGTGCATGACTATCGCCTGCAGGTCGCCGCGCGGCGCGGCTTCGCGATTCACGCTGCAACCCCCGACGCCGAAGAAGCGATGCGCTCTGCCGGCATCCCGGTGGCGGGCAATCTGGCCGAGCTGCTCGCGAAGGCCGACGTCGTGGTCGACTGCACGCCCAAGAAAGTCGCTGCGGTCAACAAGGCGCTGTACGACGCCGCGAGCGTGAAGTCCGTCTTCCATGGCGGCGAGTCCCATGCGCTGACGGGGCACTCGTTCGTTGCTCAGGCGAACTATGCGTCGGCCATCGGCCGAACTTCCACCCGCGTGGTCTCGTGCAACACCACCTCGATCGTGCGCACGCTGGGTGCGCTGAGGATGGCCGGCCTGCTAAAGCGTGCGCGCGGGACGTTGATCCGGCGGGCATCCGACCCCTGGGAGGCGCATTCCGAGGGCATCATCAACACGCTTGTGCCTGAGAAGACGATCCCCAGCCACCAGGGACCGGACGCGCGCACCGTGATCCCGGACCTGGATGTGGTGACGATCGCGGTCAAGGCTGCGCACAACAGCAGCCACCTGCACACCTGGTGGGTCGAACTGACGAGGCCGGCAACGCGCGACGAGGTGCTGGCCGCCTTTCGCGCAGCGCCACGGATCGCGTTCGTGCGTTCCTCGGATGGCCTCGTGGCACTCAACAGCACGGTGGAACTGATGGCTGATCTTGGCCGCCCTCGCGGCGACATGTGGGAAGTCGCCCTGTGGGAGGACGGCCTTGCAGTCGATGGAGACCAGGCCTACTACACCTACCAGGTCTTCAACCAGGCGATCGTGATTCCCGAAACCATCGACGCGATCCGCGCGCTAAGCGGCGTCGAGTCCGATCCGTCAGCGTCGATCGTCCGAACCGACGCCGCGCTCGGCTTACGGCACGACTTCATCCGCGATTGCGACTAGGCTCGATCGACGCGTGGACGGTACGCGCAACCGCTGGTGCCGATCGTGCCTCGACGATCGCCCATCACAGCAGATGCGAGATCTCGTTCAACGGTTTCAGGCCCGAGCCGAACCTTCCGATTGCATCGCGATGCGCGCCAAGCTCGGTGCAGGGGAGGTAGCGGGTTCCCAGCTCCGCCACCCGCGCAAATGCTGGCCGACGCAACTGGCTGAGGACATCCTCGCGGCGCGCGTCCGGCGCCACCAGGAACATCAATACACCCGCTCCCAGCTCCGTCCACAAGGCCAGGTCGAGCATGCGCACGATGCCGGAATAGATCGAGGTCGAGTGCTTGACCTCGAAGGCAGCGGCGATCTTCGAGCCGTCGGCCTCCACCCGAATGACGTCGATCAGGCGAACAGAGTCCAGACCGGACCGGGCCTACGCGGGAAGCTGTATCAGGCAGCCGTCGCCGAGGCGTCCTCCCCGATAACTGCGCCCCTGATCGTTGGACGCAATCCAGACACCGTCGCCGAGCGACTTACCCAGGTCGCGCAGCCATCCCTGGATTTCCGTGTGGGTCGCGTCGCTCTCGCGTTCCGCTGCCCAGCGCTTGTGGGCGGCCGTCGATTCCTCGCGCACCTTTTCGAGATCGGCCTCCCAGCCCTGGACGGCCGCCGCATCATCACCGCGCGGCGGCTCCGCGTACCGGCCCGAGCCGATGTTGAATATCAGTCCGGCCAGCGCCCCCATATCGTTCGATAACGCGTTGCGGTGCTGGACATTGAGGCGAAGGCCGCTTTCGCGCATCGAGAAGACCCTTTGGGCCGAACAGGGCGATTCAGGCCGGGATCATCACCACGCGCGGATCGCCATGCCCCCCCACGGTGGCCAACTCCTCGGCGGTCAATACGCGCGCCGGATCCACGCCAAGCGCCTGCGCGGCCTCGGCCGCGACGTGCGCCCATGTGCAGCGGTTCGCGAACAGCATGCCGGCAACGTCAAGCGTCCCACCGCGCGCCTGATAGCCCAGTGCGCGGGTCTGCCGAGGCCCGGTATCGATGCGGCGCAACAGGCCCAGCGTCGGCTCCGGCCGCATGTGCGAGACGATGACGCGCATCGCAGCGGTGTCCGGGAACAGCGAGCGCAATGCCGCGTCGCCCGCCACGAAAGCCCGCTCGCGCTCGTCGCGTGGTAGCCGGAAGCGGCCCGGCTCGATGACGCAGGTGACTGCCGTCCGATGCCCGGCATTGTCCAGGCGCCGCGCCGCAAGCAGCGCCTGCTGTAGCTGGTACGCACCAATGGCGACTAGCAACACATCGGGTGCGTCGCAGGGCTTCACCACGCATGCACCCTCATCGGCCAGACGCTGGGCCTGCTCGCCGCTCAGTTGGCTGGCGACGGGCCGTTTGGGAACGACCAGTGTCCAGAACTGGCCATGCGAAGCGTAGGCAGCTCGCAGCGCCGCGATGGCACTGTTTGCATCGACCGGGAACAACACACGTGCGGTGTCGGACATCTCGCCCAACATCGCTTCGGCCAGTGTCGGATCCTGATGGGACTGCTCGTTCTTGCCGTTCTCCCAGGTGTGGGATGTCGCCACCGTCACCACCGACAGCCAGCCTGGAGGCATGCCGGCCTCCGCCTGGTGGCGAGCGAACAGGATTTCCTGTCGCAGCGCGCCCAGCATCTTGACGGCAAATGCCTCGTAAGAAACAACGAGGTTGATACCGCCCTTGTTGCCCAGCGCCGCGCTAACCACCGCCTCTTCGTTGAGGGCCGTGATCACGGCGCCATCGACGGCTTCAGCCAATCCCGGTTCGGGCGTGAAGACGCGGTGCTTGAGCAGGTCCAAGGTCTGGCCCATGCGGTTGCTGCGTAGCTCGTCCGGATTGCCGACCCGCGGACGCAGTTGGGGATTGGCCTGGATGATGGCCGCGAAGGTTCCGTCGAGCGCATCCATCGGCGAGACATTGCCGTGGTCCGCGGCGTGCCATTGCGGCTCCGGGAGCCTCGGCGCTGCGACCTGGCGATGTGCTAGGGGATGGTCCCGCTCAAGGGGACGACGCTGCACCTCATGCCGGCAGAGCAGGCCCACCGCTTCGTCGAGTTCGACCGGCGGCACGAACAAAGCGCGCGCGCCCTCGTTGAACTGTTGCCGGGCAGTGAGGTCGACACGGGGATTGCCCGCCAGCGGCAGGTTGTGCGCGGCGTTGGTTCCGGCACCGGGGAAGCCGAATCCTTTGGGCGCTTCGGCGATGGTGTAGTGAAGCGGTACCGGGTACTGGAAGGTACCATGCGAAACCCCCTTCGCGCAGGCCGCCAGCCGTTCCTCCATCGCGTGGACGGCCCAGGCAAATGCGGCGGGGTCGGTACCGTCGATCTCCATCGGGTCAAAGCCATTCAGCCGCAGATGCTGGTGGAACCATTCTCGGCCGCCCTGCTGCTGCATGGTGCTGCGCTGTTCGATGCGGCGACCATTGAGGATCATGAACGGAGCCACGAATCCGCTGTCCTCTGCACGCCACCAGCGCGGCGCCCAGTCGCTGCCGCGCTGCTCCTCGAATGCGCCGTCGCTGAGGAATACCACCAGCCGCTCGCCGGGCAAGGGCATGTGCACGTACTGCAGTTCGGCAAAGCCGAGATAGCCCCCCTCGGACATGCCGCCTGCAGTGTTCGGGCCGACGTGGCTGCCCAGCGGCGAGGCAGGATGCCCCTGTGCGTCGATCGCGTAACTGTAGAAGTCCCGAGCGAAGCGTGTAAGGCCGTTCTCGCTGCGGTCGTACCGCTCGGCGTGGCGCGGCGTCATGTTGCCCACCAGCAGGTTGCAGGCATCGACGCCCGCGACGCAATGGCCTTGGCCCATCAGCCAGCCGCGTGTCAGACCGCTCAGTGCGTTCGCGGCAAGGTAGCCGACATAGGCTGGCACGATGTTCAGTGAACCGCCGGTGTGGCCTTCAGGCGTCTCCTTGAAGTCCTCGGCCGCCATGTCCCGACCGTCGGGATAGACTCGATCGGCATAGGTCATGTGAACCGTGAGCCACATACTGGCCACAGCCAGGCGGTCTGCAGCCCACAGCGTGCGGTAGACCGCGGCTGTGTCGCTTGCCTTGCCTTCGGCCACCAGCATCTGTGCGAGATCGTGGACTCGCAGTTGCGTGAGGTCGTTGTGGGCGATGGGGCCATGCCCGCGCGCCCAGCGCGCGAACTTGGGATCGGACTCGCGAAACAGTCGAACGCGCTCGGCGACCCAGGGAAGGTTGTGATTCATGTTGAAGGTCCTTGAAACCGGCTCGGAATGACGAGCGTCGATGGGGTTGGGAACGCCGGCGTCTCGGATCGCCAACGCAGAAACGAATGGCATGGCGCTGGGCGCCTCAGGCCTGCCTCGCGTACAGCACCACGGCAACGGCCCACAGCAGAGCAGGCAGCAACAGCACCCAGCGGAAGTCCGACTGGAGGACGAAGTTCATCGCACTCATCAGCCCGACCGTCGCAAACCCTGCGAGAGCGACGGCCCAGCCAGTACCACTTTGCCGGTCGCGCACGGCAGTGCGCGCCAGGTGGACGGTCAGCACGCCCGCGCCGGCCATGAAGCCGCCCATCACCGTGAACACGACCCGTAGCCATGCCTCCAGACCGGGTGCCACTTCGCGCAGCCGCTCCAACGTCACACCGATGAAGCGCGGGTCCTCGGGCAGCAGCGCGGGCCGCAGAAACACGAAGTAGGCGCCCAGTCCGACGAGCCAGACGCCGCATGCCATGACCAGCCACATGGAGGTGCGCGGCGCCTGCGGACGCAGAGGCGCCACGGCGCTGGGTCGGCGGGCATCCCGATGAACTTGTCGGCGGCTCACGGCGCACCGTCCTGCGGCGGCAGCGCCACCGCGGCCACGCGAAGCTGACCTGCAGGTGGGGCCGACGCCAGCAAACCATCCAGCATCGCTCGGTCGACCACCTCCTTCTCCAGCAGCAGCGTGGCCAACGACTCAAGCGTTTCGCGGTGCGTTCTCAACGTTTGCGTCACGCGCTCACGCGATTCCTCGAGTAGACGGCGCACCTCGCCGCCGATGGCATCCGCTGTGCGTTCGCTGAAGGTGCAAGGCTCGGGCAGCGTCGGACCGTTGAGGTACAGCGGGGCGAGGCGTGCCTCGTAGGTTGCCAGCTCGAACGCCTCGCTCATGCCGTAGTGCGTCACCATGTGAAGTCTCAGGTCAGTGGCGAGCTGCAGGTTGTTCCCTGCGCCGGTTGAGACATCCTCGAACACCAGCTGCTCGGCTACACGCCCGCCCAGCAGCACGTCCCGCCCGTCGAGCAGTTCGGTCCGGCCCGCCGACTATTAGCACCCCCTTGGGAATCTTGCCGCCCAAGCGCTTGTAGCGGTCCGGGTTCTTGAGGAATTCGACCACTTCCATAAGCAGCCACCATGTGCCAAAGGACACCTGCGCCGGAGCAGGGCACCTAGCCATTTGCTTTCGCGCACACTGCCATAGCGCACCTTGGCGGCGTCCAACTGCGCGACCAGTTTGGGGGCAGTGCGCACGACTGCCAATACACCGGCCAGCGGGCCGGCTCATCTCTCGCGCACCCGCGGCACCGTCACTGGCGTTCATGGTTGGTCCTCCTGTAGAGATCGCGGCGCGTCAAGGGCACGGGCCAGCTTCCGCCGTCTCGTTTGGATGCGACGATCTGGTAGATGCCTGTGCCGCCCGCCTCGAACTCTAGTGCACAAGCCGCCATGTACAGACGCCAGATGCGGAAGGTCACCTCATCGACCTCTCGCAAGGCATCCTCTCGGCTCGCTTCGAGTCGCTGAACCCAATGCCGCAACGTCAGCGCGTAGTGGGGCCGCAGGCCTTCGACGTCATGAATTTCGAAGCTGGCACGCTCCATTCCGAGCTGGATGTTGCTGACGCAGTCCAATTCGCCGTCAGGGAATACATACCGGTTGATGAACTCGGTCGAGACAGTTCTGTTCCAGCCCTCTTCATCATGCGTGATCCCATGGTTGAGGAAGAGCCCGCCCGGCCGCAAGACCCGCTGCACCGCTGCGTAATAGGCCGGCAGATTGGCGAGGCCCACGTGCTCGAACATGCCGACGCTGGACACCTTGTCATAGACGGCCGTGCCATCGAGGTCCCGGTAGTCGCACAGTTCAACCGTGACAAGGTCTTGCAAGCCTTCTGATCGGATGCGCTCACGCGCGTATTCGAGCTGCTGCTGGCTGAGGGTGATGCCGTGGGCTCGGACGCCGTGCTCTCGTGCCGCCCAGCACACGAGCGCGCCCCAGCCGCAGCCGATGTCGAGCAGACGTTCGCCGGGCCGCAGACGAAGCTTGCGGCAGATGTGCTCCAGCTTGTTGCGCTGTGCTTGGTCCAGCGTGTCGTCCGGGCTCTCGAAGTAGGCGCAGGAGTAGACCCTCTCGGCATCGAGCCAGAGGCCATAGAACGCGTTGGAGACATCGTAGTGGAACGAAATCGCTGCCCGATCGGTCTGGCGAGAATGGCGGTGGGAGAAGCGTCGGGCGACCCGCGAAGCCAGGCCGCGCGAAGGCTTCAACCCCTCCTGTTCCGACACGCGCAGCATCAGAGCGTCGCGCAGCAGGGCCAGCTTGTCGCGCCAGGAGAGCGAAAACTGCTCGAAGTGGGTCTTGAGCCCGAGCGCGCTGTACAGGTCCCCTTCGATGTCGATAGTGCCGCGGAAGTAGGCCTCCGCCAACAGCAGCGGATCCGGTCGCAGCACGAGGCGTCGCAGCAGGCCCGGGTCGCGGATGACCAGCGTGTACTCCGGATGCGACTCGAACTCGTGCAGGAGCACATCGCCCAGGCGCAACGCCGGCTGACGCTCGATGCCAGCCAGCAACCGGCGCAGAATCCGCAGCACAGCGGCATGCGTGTCTGGTGATGGGGATGGCTGAGGTGTTGTGGAGTGGTTCATCAGTTGGCGCCTCGGTCGCTCGTATGCAGCGGAAGCTGCGATGTGAAGGGCGCTGGCTGCTCGTCGCCGATGGCGATCAGTGGCGTGCTTCGCAGATCGTCCATCAATGCCGCGAGGCGCTGCGCGCTGGCCGATGCCACCAGATGAGTGGCGCTGGCGTCGACATGCCAAGGTAAGTGGGGCAGCTCCCCTGCCGCGACGATCGCCGCAACGTTCGGTGTCGTCCGATACCCGGGGATGCGATCCAGGCCATGGTGATCGACGACGCGCTCCGTGTCCCACCCAACCGGCGTCGGACACACGCGGGTCCATGATCGGACCAGGGCGATCACCTCTTCCACGGCAGCGCCGCTCGCAGCATCCTCAGTCTTGAGATCGCTGGCGCCAGAAGAAGCGGTGGTCGGCACGAACGTCATCGGCACGCGCCTTTGCCGCCAACACGGTCGCCGAGACGTTGGCCGCAGACGGCGACGCCTCTGGGACGCCATGGCCTGTCAGCACTTTCGGGGCTGTGGTTCATGCCGCGTTTCCGATCGACGACCTTATCTCCGACCTCAACCCGCCAACGTCCTGAGGCCGGCCAACGCTGCTACCGGATCGGATATGCCGCGGTAGATCGGAGGAATCTCGTTGTTCAGTCCGAGCAACCCATAGACCGCGTGCATCGCGCCGCGCACCGAGTATTCGACGGTGAAAACCACATCCTCCGGAATCTCGACGTACTGCCCGAGGAGTGCGAAGTTGGTTGCCCCACCGGGGATCACCAAGGGACGATCCGATGCCTCGCGGCGCTCGAACTCGCTGGTGATGTACGGCATCATGACGGGGATGGTCGTGGTGGTTCGGAGCACCTCCTCTCGGATGTCATCGAAACGCAGGTGGTGCATCAGCTCGCGCAGAATCTCGCGGCCTGTGGCCTGCGCCATGCTCTTGTCGATATAGTCGCCCTTGTTGTCGATGAACAGTCCGTAGCCCCAGAGGGTATAGACGTCCTCGGGTTGGCCGGCGAAGTGCGGTTGATGTGGCACGACGATGGACATCAGCCAACGGGAGTCCTTGAAAGTCATCAATCCGCCGGTGCCCGGCGCGTTGCCGGTGAACTCCTCGATGCGATGCACGAGCGCGGGGCTGCGCATCGTCAGCGTGAACGACTCCCACTTGGTCTCATCGACGTTGCCGCAGAAGGCGTTGGGGCGGCCGAGACCGCGTGTCTTGCGGGCCATGGACTCCCACAACGTCCACGCACCATCGCGCTTGTCTCGAACTAGAGAGGGCGCGTGGTCATCGTCGCCATAGGTTGCATCAGCCGTCATCGACCCGATCGTGATCAACGCCAGGTCGGCAGCGCCGAGTCGATAGGTGACAGGCTCGCCATGCCGCATCGCGTGCAATGCCTCGACACGACGCTCCGCTCCCTGCTCAACAAAGTCGGCATCGACCACCTTGGTGTTCAGCTCGAAGACCACACCGCGCTCGCGAAGCCACTGCTCCATCGGACGCACGACGGCGTCGTACTGATTGAGCGGAGTGCGTCGTACACCCGCCAGGGTGTGAATGCGCGGAAACTCTTGTAGGAAGCGAAGCAGGTAGCGCTTGAGCTCGACCGCGCTGTGCCAGTTCTGGAACGCAAAAGTGGTGCGCCACATCGCCCAGAAGTTCGTTTCGAAGAAGTGAGGCGAGAAGCAATCTTCGATGCGCGCCGTGTGCAACAGGCGCTCTGGCGTAGCGACCAATCGCATCAACTCCAGCCGATCCTGCAGACTGAAGCCCAGGTCGCTGGCGTCAAGGATGCGCCGTTCGCGATCAATCAAACGTGCCTTCGCGTTCGATCGCCATTCGTCGTTGAACGCCCAGACCTGTTGCTTGACGGATGTGCCGGGGTCTTGCAGTGTCGGCACGCCGTCCAGCACGTTCCAGAGACATACATAGGTCTCCTCCGTCAGCATCCGTCCGCCACGGGAAACGTACCCCTTCACTGGGTCGCCCGATCCGTCAAGAGCGCCGCCCGTGAGATGCAGTTCCTCGATGATGCGGATGTTGCAGCCTCGAAAGCCGCCATCGCGGATGAGCAGCACGGCGGCGCTCAGCGACCCGATGCCCGCGCCAACAATGTACGCCTGACGTTCTTCGTTGTTCTGCATGAGTTGGTCGCCTTGTGAGGTCTCGATGGTGTAGAAACTGGTCGAACGTTCGTCACGCGCCTGGCGGGATTTGCTCCGCCCAGGCTTGCGAGGAACGGCTGTTGCCGTTCCTTCGACAATGGCAAGCCCAGGGTGTGCGCGACAAAGCCTGGAACGCTGGGGTCGAGGTCGCCACCGCGCGTGCCCATCACAAGACCTTCCGGAGCCGTCATCCCTATCGAGGTATCGACGGATCGACCGTGGACAAATCTCGGACGCCCGATGGTGTTTGTGAAGACCCCGGTCTATCACGCCCTGGGCACATTGATGCCGTATTCCATTAGGGGGGGGCCACCTTGTCTTGCGGACAAGCCAACCTCCCACATGGGCACGCTATTCATCTCGCGCTCCAGGGCTTGTTGTCCCCGTAGGAAGGGAGGCATTCATTACATCTCCTAGGACGGTCGTTCAGCTTGCATAGGTCTGCTCGAACACAAGCTCAGCCCACAGATCACGGCTCTTGCGCCACGACTCCATCGCTTGTTCAACCGCGTCTGCACCGGTACGCTCCAACTGGTACCAAGGATTGACATGCCGATGGGGGTCCTGTGCACCGCATTGCTCAAGCCATCGCTGCATCCAAGGCAGCAGTGCGAGAGCAGGCGTCACCTGCTCGGACCAGACCTTGCGGCTGACGCGCATGGGGTGCAGCGCCCGCAGTTCGCGGGCCGATTCGGGCGTAACCGCGAGACGGACCCAGGGTGACACCCATTGCGCATAGAGGCGTTCGGTGGCTTCCGAAATCGCCTTGACCTTGTCGAATCCGGCTGGGTTGGCATCGAAGGGCAGGTCTTCCAGCCGCCGCGGCTCAAAGCGGGCACCGGCGGCAACCTCGGCGAAAGCGCTATCATCCAGAATCATCTCGTAAAGTCCGGGTTCGAGTGCCTGGATCGATTCAGCGTGGTGCAGGATGGCACGGTGTTCCCGTCGCGCCACCCCGGTGGAGACGAAGATCCCGAGGTGGCCCACGTGCTGGTGCAGCAGGTAGACGACGCGCTGGCCCGCGGCCACGAGGTCTGCAGTTGTCGGATACACAGCCTTGAGCCAGCCAAGCGCCTGGTGCGGCGGCGTGATGTTGTCGCCGTTCGAGCAGAAAAGCATCAGCGGCGCGCCAACGCGGCTCAAGTCAGCTCGGCAGTGATCGTCGACAACGATCTCGCCACCCTCCAGATGGTTGCCGACGAACAGATCGCCGGCAATCGACAGCATCTCCTCACGCGCCAACTGGTAGAAGCCGTTCCACCAGCGCTCGAACTCCAGGAAGCGATCGCTCTCGGCCTCCGGCTGCGCGAACAGCGTGTCGTACTTTTTGAATACACCCTCGGGCCGCAGCGCCTCGAAGTTCTGGACCAGCCAGGCGCCGTCGAAGCGCCCGGCGCCGAGGTCCGAAACCCAGTGCGCCGGCCATATGCCGCCCGTAAACCCTCCAAGCAGTCGCATCGGATTGACGCCCCTCTCGCCGGCCCAGTATGACAACGGCGATCCGTTCAGCACCGCCAGCGCTGCACGGTGCTCGCAATGCGACAGCGCCAACGTGATCGCCCAACCGCCTTGACAGTTGCCGTAGACGATCGGGGCCTTGCCTCCGTGGCGCTTGGCCACGATGTCGATGAACGCGGCCAGCGTCTGCACGACCGCCCCCATCGTCTGTCCCTCGACAGGTTCGGGATCGAACACGACGAAGTACACGGGATGGCCTTCGAGCAGGGCCATGCCGACTTCGGAATCACGCTTGAATCCGCCGATGCCTGGTCCGTGGCCGGCGCGCGGGTCGACCACGAGCACCGGCAACGATCCCTTGCGCACATGCTTCTCCAAGGCGTCGGTGCCACAGCGCGTGACGCGGAGGAGCCGGTAGTTACTCGCCGGTTGCATGTCGTGCCCGTCGGCCACCTGCTCTGACTCGAAATGAAGCAGCGGAGGCATTCCCGCCGCTTCGTGTTCGGTCATGTTGTTCGCCCGCTGTCTCAGCGCCTCGCCGGTCGCTACGGCGCGCCACAGCATGTCGCTCCAGTAAGCTGCGAACAACGCAACTGGTGCAGCGATTCGCTGCGAGTCTGTCGTCGTGTTCATGGCTGAGAATCAGCGGCAGCAGCAGCCGCCGCCGTGTCCCTTCGGGCGGGCGCCAGCCGGGGCATGGCAGGACGCCTGCCCGGACGCGCTGGCCGGCGCCGAAGAGGCGACTGCCTCGTAGCCGGCGGCGGACAACGCAGCGATCAGCGCGGGCGTGTTCTGCGCCGCCTGGTCGCCAGTGACAGTCGCAGTGCCGCGAGCGAGATCAACATGCACGTCTTCCACGCCAGGTACGCGCTTGAGCGCCTTGCTGACCGAGTTCGCGCAGGAAGCGCAGGTCATGCCTGCGACCTTGAGTTCGATGGATTCCATGGTGTTCCTTCAGTGAGTCTCAGTGGTGGTGTCCGGACTGGACGCCGCTCGATGCTGATCTGTTCCGGCCTTCGTCTGAACGGCGCTCGGGTGAGTCGCCTTCGTCGCCCCGAGGTGCGTTGCCGTGCCCGACGTGACCGCCGTGTCCCCCGTGACCACCATGACCGAAGATGTGCATCAACGGGCAAGCGAGGATGAAGAGGAAGGGCAACAACTGCAGAAGATGAGCGTTGTGGCGATAGAACATCCAGGCAACGGCGGCGGCAAGGCCGATCCACAGCAGCCACTGGTTGATGCGTGACCAGTTCGAGCCACTTCGTCCGCTCTGTCGTGGGTCGGATGGCAGGTTCATGGTGATGCTCCTTGGTGAGGATGGGACTTACTGGTTCTTGTGGAATTTCCCGTGGTCGTGCACGGAGGTGGGTGCCGTCTTGGTGCCGGAGGCGGCGCTGTCCGGCAAGCAGGGAACAGGCTTAGCCGCCGAAACGTTGCGCTCAGCACCGTGGTCGTGGCGCTTAGCCGTCGAACTGCATTTCGTCAGTACGGGGGCCTCTGAGGCTGCGACTGGAACAGTGGCCGCAGCCGCGGGGGGCTGATCGGTCTGAGCCATCACTGCATTGGTGAACAAGGGGACGGCGAGGGCAAGTGAGAAAAGGCAACGAGAACGCGTACTCATGACAACGACTCCACGAAGAGAGAGGAGATGCAAACGCAGCATCGTCGGCCCTCATCCCAGCCCGCATGGACCAAGGGCGCAAGATGCTTCAAGCCCCGTGCGGTGGGGCGCAGACGTAGTGAGGCTACGAGCGGCTAGAGAGCCAGCCGCTGGAGCGCAATGCGCAGCGGAGGTCCTCGGTGCTGGTAAAACACACCGCCCGATCGCGCGAACGTGCGGGCGGGCCAGTCGATCAGGTCAGGCGATGCACTCGAAGAATGAGCCATCGCCGAAGCCTCCGCACTCGGGTCCAGCCTGAACTTCAGCGGCTGCGCACTCAACGAGGCCTTTTCGCAGAAATCAAGGCAGTTCGCTTTCCCGGCTGTATCTTCGCCGGGGAGCACGGCGTGGCCGTGCGAATGCGACGAGTGATCGGCAACCATCGCTCCGTGATGGCGATGGGCTGATCCGCGATGGTCATCGGCTATTCGGACCGCGCATGCATGCGCTATTCCCGTCACGATGCCGAAGAGCCACACCAGGAGCACCTGGATGGCCCAGCGGCGAAGTCGGCGACGGTTGCGGAGCATGGTTGACGTGAGTCAGGCGTAGTTTGGTTGGTTCAGAATAAAACTGAACTAAGCACAGTCCTTTGATGTTAATCAAATAAGCACTCCGTACTCGGCTACGGGGTACGGAATAATTTGCACGGAGGTAAGGAAATGTAATATGCGTGAAAGGTCGCTGTTAACTTCGCACCGTTTTCTTTGGCCTTTGACCCAGCGGAGGAAGTCGCAGCGCACAACTAGGGGCGGCAGCCGGCGACCACCAGCCATTGCGAATACGGAGCGGAATCCTGTGCCACGTTGCGCAATATCGAGGTCGATGCCGCGGACGATCACTGGCTGCATCTGGTGGGCAAAGGCGGCAAGCCAGCCAGGGTCATCCTGACACCGCTGGCGCGCGTGGCAATGGATCGCTACCTGCAGGAGCGCGGCTTTCCGGTCAGCCGTGCCCGCTGGGAACCGACCGCCACCGCCCGATATCTGTTCGACACCATGCGCGCCACCATCGAGGCGGCCATCGCCGAGGAAGATCCCGGCGCGGCCGTGCTCGCCGGCGATCGATTCATGACACCCAGCGCGCCGATTATCGCGCCATACCACCGGCACTTTGGCTACAGCCACCAGGATGGCGCCAGCACCGTGACGTTCACCTACAGCATGCGCAATCGCAGCACGCCGCTGCGCGAGGAGGAAGACGAACATAGCTTTCTGCTGCAGCTCAAGGTCGCCAGCGTCGAACATGACAAACACCACCGACTATTTCGCCGGGCGGCATGACCATGGACGACACCGTTGAAGGTACAGCTGCAGCTGGCCGACCGCCAGGCCGCTGGCGCTGGCCCAGTTCGCCAAGCGGTTCATCTGGTCGGACATGCGCGCCTGCGCGGTGGACGGTGACGAGGCGTATGTGATTCGAGGTGCGATCGAGGTTATTTTCTAGGAGATCTGCATGAAGCGGGATATGGACCTGGTACGCGAGCTGGTGCTGCGGCTTGAAAGCCTGCCGATGAAGCGCGGTGACATCTTCATCATTGGGCCGGACGACGACGAGTTGAAGTTCGACAACTACACTGTCGACGAGGTCGACTACCACATGCGCCTGATCTATGAGGCCGGCCTGGTCGAAGACGCGGGCGCTGGCTCCATGGATGGCTACGGATTCGAACGCCTCAGCTGGGCCGGCCACGATTTCGCCGACTCGGTACGGGACAATGCCGTTTGGACAAAGACGAAATCGGGCGCGATGGCCGCTGGTGGCTTTACGGTCCAGCTTCTGGTCGATCTGGCCAAGGGCTACATGAAAAAGCAGATCGAAGAGAAAACCGGCATCACGCTGTAGCGCGGCGTCGCTTGCAAATCCCGCCAGCGTGCGGGCTTCCTTTTGGTCCGGGGAATTACCCACACGTAGTGCGTATTGAGAGTGTCACCGCCATTGCCCCTTGGTGACGCGGGGAATAGCGCCAGCGTACTTTTGAGCTCGGTACAAGGCGCCCGACATCACAACCATGTGCGAGGGATAGACGATGTCGCAACACCAAAAAAATAATCAGGAACTGCGCGTCTTCTCTTGGGCCCAACAGATTCGTCCGGATCTGTGGCCGGAGGGCGAGGTCGATCATGAAGGGGAAAATCCGGATATCGTTGTTACCACCGACACACTCTGCTACGGCGTGGAACTGACTGTGCAGATGCATCAGCGAAGCGCGCATAGTGATGCTGCGGAAGCACAGATCTGCAAACTGGCGAAGGGAATGGCATCGCTAATCGGCATCAAGCCGGGCCTCCGGGTCACTGCGGCCTTTGCCGGGGCATTTGCCGAACCGATTCCAAAGCGAAGGTGGCCGGCTGTGGCGGACGAATTGCTTCGGATTGTGTCGATGCTGGATACGGGGACGCGAGGGGTTGATGTCTCCTGGTCCCATGGCGCGTCGATCGCCGCCGGCTTGGAGTCCACTGAGTTTGAGGCGGTCTGGGTCTATCACACACCCGGCGGCATCGATGACATATGACAACCGTCGCGCGCGGGCTTTGTTCCATCCTTAGGGCCTGAAGACCTGCAGCGCGTGATAGATCGAAAAAATGCGCGAGTGATCGACTATCGTATCCGTGCCTCGCGTATAGACCTACTCATTGCGGCAAATGGTGGAGCCATCGCAAGTGACTGCGTGCCTTAGCGACGAGGCACTTGCGGCCACTTACGTGACAACGTTCGACCGTGTCTTCGTCATGGACATGCTAATGCGCAGGATTCATGAACTGCGTAGTTATGCGTTTCGGCAACTTGAAGTTTGGATTGAGTTCTCGGAAGTTCTCAGTCCTCGCGTCCTTCTCGATATCGCGCTCGTGAATTCTCCGCGCATCGCGGACTTAACGGGTACCGGCCCTGGGTCGCAAACCAGGCACAACCAAGGATATGGCACCTTGGTAGTAAATGTTGCTATCCAAGCCTTACGGAGGATGCCAGCGTCGAGCGGCGAGACACGCGTTACCGGTTTGATTTCGGACAGACGGAGCGAAGTGACGGATTTTTGGCGGAGATTCGGCTTTTCGGTAGCACCACCGATCGCAGGGAAGGATGGCGACCTCCTCGGAAAACTTGAAGACCTGAGAGTACTGGAGCGATCGTACAAGGCTGGAGGCATATTCGACGTGGCGATGGATCTCTCGCGGTTCCACGTACGTGAGAACATCTAGCGTACAAAGATTTGTCGCGGGGATAGTGCCACCGGAGCTGGCATGAAGGGAAAGAGCGTTTTTTCGCCTGCCGAAGCAGAGCTCGTGCGCGAGCTACTGCATAAGGTTCGCAGGGCAGATCGTGATGAACAGAAGAAGCTCCGCAACCGCCTGCGCAAAGATGTCGGCTTCTATATCTCCGACTTCACGAGATCAAACGCTGGCTTCACGGAGGCTTATTTCAACAGCCTGGTGGAGCGAGGGACGATCAAGATCGTTTGACAGGGAAGGGCGAGCGGGCTGACGGCAACGACCCTGCCTGCGCCTGCCGCTGACTACCGATCTCCGGCGGGCTGGCCAGTGAAGTACCCGCATGCCGATTGCCCCCACAGTGACAACTAGGCGCACCACGCGCCCCGCACCGGCCGGCACCGTAGGAGCATAGTTAGAGATGGCCTATCACACCTTGCTTGGTCGCGAGCCCCAAGCGACGCGCCCCGGCTTTTCGATTCCGTGGTTTGCGACGGTCGAAGTGTCAATGAACGGCACGACTTGGCAATGGAGTCTGGTCGACAAGGGCGTTCCTGTTGGTGCATTGAAGCAGGGGTTCGCTACAGAAGACGAGGCTAAGGACGACGCACTCACCACCTTGGACGGCGACGAGTGGGAAAGTGGGAAAGCTGATCTTCAGCGCTTCCACCGGTAAAAGCCGCCTCCGTGGGCGGCTTTTTTGTCACAACAACCTGCCGAGTCGTCATGTGCGATTTAACATAATTTATATTATAGCTATCTGGTAGCTACCAGCTACCATTCGGTGAGTCTGTAGGCTACCGATCCTGATATAGGTGCTTGGTGAAATCCCACTCTTCACCGGCGAGGTCGGAGGCCGGCAAGCTGCATTCAGCACGGATCTGTTTGGCCAACTCCCAAGCTCTGGCGCCGCGTCGGCGCGCGTGGTCTTCAATCGTCGCTACGGTGTCAAAGGCCGTCGTATCGAAATCAGCCTGGGCGCGAATATAGGCGCGGCTGTACCGCACCTTTAGTTGGAGGGTGGGGTTACCCCGTTTCATTGGACAGATCTGCATTTGAATTTATGTCGATGGGTTTTCTCCTTGTGATGGGGCGGTGTAGGCCGGGTGTAGCGACGGATTCGTGACACTGACAGGCAGCTTTTCAAATTCCTCGGGTGAGCGATAGCCCAGGGCGCTGTGCAAGCGGTGCGGGTTGTACCAACCCTCGATCCAGGTAAACAATGCCCGCCGTGCATCGTCGTGCGTGGCGAAGCGCGAACTCATCAGCAACTCACATTCGAGCGTGGCGAAGAAGGACTCACACATGGCGTTGTCGTAGGCATCGCCCACCGAGCCCATCGAAGGTTGAACACCGGCGTCGCGGCAACGTCGCCCGAAGTCAACAGACGTGTATTGGCAGCCCTGGTCAGAGTGGTGAATCACTGCGCTGGGATGTCGCTGCACCAGCGCCATATCCAGCGCTTGCAGCATCAGTGCGGTGCGCAGATGACTACCCATGGCCCAGCCTACGATGCGCCGGCTGTAGACGTCGAGCACAACAGCCAGATAGTAAAAGCCGGCAGCGGTCGGGATGTACGTCGCATCGGCGACCCACAGCTGATTGGGCGCATCGGCACAGAAGTGCCGCTGCACCAGATCAGGCGCGGGTCTGCCCGCCGGCGCGCGGTGGGTGGTGCAAATGAAGCGCGGCCGGCAAGCCCCGCGCAGGCCCGCCTCACGCATCAGACGCGCCACGCGCTTGCGCCCGACGTGGATGCCCCGGCGCAGCAGCGTGGCATGCACGCGCGGCATCCCATAGGTACCGCGCGAGCGGGCGTGAATCTCACGGATTTGCGCGAGCAAGAGCTTGTCACACACGGCATGAGCACTCGGACGCCGTTCCATCCACGCATGGAAGCCACTGCGCGAGACCTTGAGCAGCCGCGCCATGGTGGATAGCGGATAGCGGGCCTGATTCGCCTTCATGAATTCGTACCCTTGTCGGGCAGCGTGTCGGTCTCCCGGGCGAACCAGGCCGCGGCTTTTGCAAGTATCTCCCTCTCCATTTTGAGCTGCCGGTTCTCACGGCGTAGCCGCGTGAGTTCCTGTCGCTCTGCCGTGGTCAGACCATCCTGACGAAGCCCGGCATCGCGATCGGCCTGGGCGACCCAGTTGTAGATCGTCTGGGCCGTCGGTTCGAACTCCTTGGCCAGATCCTCCGGGCGGCGACCCGCATGGACCAGGTCAACCATTTGCTGGCGGAAGACGGCACTGTACGGTGGGCGCGTTTTCGGCATGGTGCACCTCCTGTTCTCAAGATAGGCACTGTCCGAAAAAACGGGTCACCTCCAGACCGAGAATGCCGTCGGCAAGAGGAGGCGCAATCCACCGCCAGTCAGGCTCGTCGGGCATGACAAATTCAGGAAGCTTGATGCCTCGCAAGGGGTCTTCCGAACCCTGCGCTGATGCTTCCGATTCGGCCATGCCTATGTCTTGGATGCACTTTGAGCATTCCAAGGCGAACGATTCCAGCGCGACGGCTACGGTGAGTGCCGTGCGTGTGCGCTCGCGTTGGTGCTCGTCCGTTCGATGGCGCTGTTCCTTCCAATAGGTCATTGCCTGGTTGAAAACCGCTACAACTAGCGCACCGCCTGCAGCCCACAATGCGGCCGTGACCGTTGTTTCGCTCGGCATGGCTATTGGACCGTGAGGCGGAAAATCAGTAGGCCGCGTCGGCAGGTACGGCTTTCCGTACTCGATGAAGCAGAAGGCATAGCAAATCCCGTTGGCTACCAGAGATTAGCCACAAGGCGAAGGCCACCACGAGAAGGCAAAGTGTGGCTACCCACCGAGCAACTGAAAGAACCGATGTTTTGTGGCTGCGCCCAGAGTGGTTCTCGGCCGAGGACGTTTCGTTGGACCGCCTTCCCTTGAATGATAAAGAGCCGCCCTAGGGCGGCTCTTTATACCAAAGTTGAAGTCGTTTAGGGCAGAGCTACAGCCACAAGTGCACTCATACTTAGCCCGTGAACAGTTACCAACAATGCGGCTACCAAAAGCTTCACAAATCCAAGAGAGTTTTTACCCATACCATCACCTTTACCCTTTCCAACGTCCGAAGACGTCGAGTTGATTTTGCTCATACAAACCAGCATGGCCATACCAATGCCAAGGACAATCAAGAAGGAAAAGGCTAAGTACGAGGCACCCAGTAGGGTCGAACTACTCACAGCCGCCCCTGGCCTAAACAACCTCGGAATTTATTATGCCAGAAGGCGCCTAGTTGGGTGACGCACCTGCGGATCGCGGCAAAAAGCCTAGCTCCGGGCAAGTCTTACGCGTCGGGCTTCCGCCGTAACATTGACAGTATCATCCCACTGCCAAAAAAGCAGGCCTCCGAACAACATGGAATCCAGCTACCGTTGCCGTCTTGATCGCCCGTGGCAACAAATTTTCCGCAACCATTTGCACACCAGCGGGCGCGCTCTCGATAGGCGGCCAAAGCTGCCTGCTCAGCCTTGAGCCGCTTGGACCTGGCCCGCATTCGGGCCCCCATATGTGAGGCGCGTGCCTTGGGATCGGCGATGGTTCGTTCGAGGATGTAGTTGCGGCCCATATTTCGCTGAACCAGCGGGGGAAATTTTCGTCTGCCGTCGCACCTATCGCTTGCGGCGGGCAGCTGGTTGGCGGGACCCTGTTAGGTCCGTCCCTAGCTCAGTCGCGCTCTCCTGCGAGGGGGCGCCAGGGATTGCCTCGAGCTGGGCCCGCAACTCTCTCACTTCGGCAACCGCGCCGGCGGCCTGGCCCACCGCTTCGGTCAGTTGGCGGCGAGTCGCCTCGTGGGTCGTGTGAGCGGTGGCCAGTTCCTTTCGCGTCTCAGCTTCGCGGATCTCCGCACTTTCCAATCGCGACTCTGCTCGGTCGCGGGCCGTTTCCGCTCCAGCTCGCGTCGCGTCTGCAACCGCTGCCGCCATTTCTGCTGCTGTGCGACGGGCTTGCTCGTCGACTATCTGGGCTCGCAGATCCCCCAGTTCACGCTCAAGCCGCGGCACCGCTTCGAGTCGAAGCTCGGCCTGAGCAAGCTCACGGCGTGCTCGCGCAAGCTCTGCGCTCTGTCGATCGGCCTGTTCCTTCAGACGTTCAATTTCGGCTGCTTGCTCGTTCGCCTTGCCCGCAAGAGTATCGCGCTCGGTGGCGGTATCCGCGAGCTGCTTACTCAATTCATCGCGCTCGGCTTCCAGTGCCTCCCCATTTGCTGCGAGCGCGGCGAGTTCACTCAGAGCGCTTTGAAGCTCCGCGTGCGCATCGGCCGAGGCTTCTTCGGCAACCTTGGACAGTTCGGCACCCAGGGCAGAAAGTAACCTTGGGTTCGGTTCGCTCAACTTGCGGGGAGACGGCTTTTGTTTGCCCTGCCAGGCGGTGAAATGCCGGTGGATGGTATTCATGCTGCCACTGCCAAGGCGTTCGCGCAGGGCAGACAGCGTAGGCTTGACCTGCTCGGCCACCAGGATATCCGCGACTGCGGCCACCTGCTCGTACGTGAGTCCTTGACGCGCCATACGTATTGCTCCCCGTAAAAATAATGATATCGTACTAAAAATAGTACGATACGATACACTGCGCAAGGAGTTTGTGCCGCATTGAGGCCCGGTGGTTGCAATACGGGTGAGGCAACGCGCCCGATTGGCCCAAGTAGGGCGCCACGGGAGGTTCGGCGCCGGCGACCTTCGGCCCTAACTTGACATCGGTTGGCCTAGTGCATGATGAAAAGCACTGCCATCTCGGACTTGCCGCATGACCGCCCTGCCCGCCGTGCCCTATTCCCCCGACGCCACACTCCTACTGATCCTCGCCTGTTCGGGGCGAAAGACCGCAACGAGAGCGAGGGCCATTGATCTGTACCACGGCGTGATGTACTCCACGCTGCGCGCGCACCGAAAAGCCGAAGCAATGCCCGCGATCGTGATCCTCTCCGCAGAGCACGGATTCATTTCGCCGGAACAGATGCTCGACCCCTACGACAGACGCATGACGCCCCAGAGAGCCGACGAAATGCTTGCTGGGCTGGCCGGCTTTGCCGCGCCGGGGATCTGGCCAGACTCCATCGGATCGGCGTTTTTTGCCGGTGGACACGAGTATCGACGCGTCATGCGGGCGATCCTTGCCCTACTCTGCCCAGAGGCTGCTGCCATGGCGCGCGAGACGTTTGGAGCGATCGGCCAGCAGCGCGCCCAACTGGGGGCATATCTCAGGGGCCTCGGAAATTGATCCCCGCTGCGGCGGGGACTTGCAATCTTCGCAGGCGATCGGCCTCATCCCGTAGGGTTTCCTGCGAGAGTGCCGGGTGCCGCCTCCGGTTCTGTAAGCAGATGGCCCGCCGCAACGCGGCGGATATGCTGGTGGGGTAAGCAACTTTCAGTATATAAATACCGGATGGACACTCTCTGGCTCACCGATCCCGCTACGGCATATGCCGACTGGCAACGCCATGAAGCCGCCGGCGCCGATCGACGACGATTCGCAGAGCGCTCGATCGTGCAGCACCAAGCGATGTTCGAGCACTTCTACCACCATCTGCTGACCGTCGGCTCAACGCTGGCCAGCTTCGGCCCCGACCATATCGACGCGTTCTGGCAGACCGCTGACGCAGGCAGCTATGCCGAAACAACGCGTATGCGGTACCTCAAGCTGCTCGATCGACTTTGCAGGCACCTGGTTGCCGTAGCCGTCCGCGACAGCAATCCCGCGGCTGACATGGCCCGCGCTGGCCGGTGGCCACAGGATGAGCCTGAACCCCTCTACCTGCCCGAAGAAGATGACCTACGCCTGCAGGCGTACGTTCAGCCCAGCAACGAGGATGCTCTGCCGACTCTACGCTCGCGGGCCATCGTCGCCCTCTTCCTAGGCACTGGAATATCGGCGTCGGAGGGCCGTGCCGCGACCATCGAATCGCTTCAGGCAAGTGGGCGTCGACCATATCTGCACGTCGACGCGCATGGCCCGCGACCTGCTCGAACGGTCCATCTCCCGGAGTTTGCAGTGCCAATCCTCACCCTCTGGAAAAAGCGCCGGATCACACTGCCGATCGACGGGGATCTTCTGTTCGCACTGCGTGCCACTGGCAAGCCGATCACGGATATGAGCCTCGGAATCGTCGTACGCCGAGCTCTAGAGAGCATCGACTTTGAAGCGGACGACATGAGCCCCCGCATTCTGCGGAATACGTTCGGCCGCCGGCAGCTCCTCGCCGGTGTCGCACGCGACGAGGTTTCGCAGCGTTTGGGGCTGGCCAGCAACAGGACGGTCGATCGCATCGCGGCCACAATCGGTACGCCACCGCACCAATAGCCCCCTACTTCCCTTCACGCGGCCATACTGTGCGCCGGAACTCCGGATTCAACATTGAATAAAAAGCCGGGAGGGGACTATGGACGAAGTTGCGCTTGCCTGGGCAGGCTATGCCTTTGGCCTCTTGGCCACGCTTCTTGTCGCACTGCGCTGGATCGTAAAGAACGATCCATGCCTTACCTACCTTTGTCGAGACACCGACGCATGATCCCGCTGCTTGTACTTGCAGCGGGCATCGCGGGTTTTGCCCCCGCGTCGCAGGCCTTTACGAAGTGTCAGCGCGGCGGCAAAACGCTCTATACGCAGGACGCGCACTGCCCTGCCGGCCACACTCCGGTCTCTCCAGCGGCAGTTGGCACGGTGTCGACGATAGGCAAGAGCGAGACCATCCGTCTGCAGGAGCGGGATTTCCTCGCGGCGCGCGCAGGGGGCGCAACGCCAAACTCAGGCGCCGTCACAACTGACTCGGTACAGGCTTCTCCGCCCGCCGCTGCCGCGTGCCAGGCCCTTGCCGATCAGGCCCGCGAGATCGAGGCCTCGATGCGCCGGCCCAACGGTACGCAGTGGCAGGACGGCCGGCGCCAGCAGCATCGCAGCGTCCGCGATCAGCAGTATCGAATGGGATGCTAGGCCCTGGGTGCGTCTTTTTGCAGTGATCAGGCCGCATACTTGCATCATCCCCATTGCACACAGGCACTGATCTTCGCTATGCTGCGCCGATTCCGGCAATGGTGCCGGTATCCTGCAACAGGAGCCACATGGCAACGAAGAAGACGGCCGCCACGAAAACCGCGGCAAAAAAAGCAGCAGCGCCTGCAAAGAAGGCTGCCCCTGCGGCCAAGAAGGTTGCTGCGACGCCCGTAGCGAAGCCGCTGAAGGACACGTTCAACAAGTCGAGCCTGCTGGCCCACCTGATCGCCCAGACCGAGCTGGACAAGAAGACCGTGCAAACGGTGCTCGCCCACCTCGAAAACACGATCGTGAGCGCCATCCACAAGAAGGGCGCCGGCGAGTTCACGCTGCCTGGCCTGTTCAAGGTGCAGGCTATTCAAGTCGCCGCCACGAAGAAGCGTTTTGGGAAGAACCCGTTCACCGGCCAGGACCAATGGTTCGCCGCCAAGCCGGCTTCGGTCAAGGTGAAGGTTCGTCCGCTGAAGAAGCTGAAGGACGCCGCGCTGTAATTGAGGGCGAAGCCTATCAAGCAGAAAGGCCTGGCAATTGCCAGGCCTTTCTGCTTCATGCGGCAGATCCGCTGGCGTGTATTCGTGCCTATCGGACAGGGACTACCGTGAACGGCTTGCCCGCAGCCAGTGCCTGTTTGATCAGCATGACGATTAGAGAATCCGGCGCGGCCTCACACAGCGTCAACACGCCTTCGCCGGTCGCGAAACGCGCGTCGACAAATGATTTCAAGTCGATCTCCTGATAGACCGTCGTGCCAGCGTTTGCAATGTCTCTCCCCGCCGGCTGTGTTTGCCGTGCTGATTCTACGGCTTGCTGGGCCCGATCGTTGCTCATGCGTCCTCTCTCTCCCTTTCCTATACGGAAAACATCCGGCTCCTATTATCACCACGTTCTGTGGGTAGGTTTCCCCAGAAACAGGCAAAGTTTTCCCGAGCTTTCAGGACTTTTTTTGGATCTCGATCGATCGCCCAAAGAAAAAGCCCCGAACGTCTCGCGACGTCGGGGCTGTTAGAAAGGATGATTCACCGGCGCAAGTGGCGCATGTTAATGAAGATTGGTGGCTCAATCTGACATGGTGGTCGTCTCAGACCACCATGTGCATGGTATTCCTTACTGCCATGTGTCTCATCCAGTCATTGCTGCTGGCGCAGGTAGCGGGCGATGGCAAGATTCAGGACATCGCAAGCGATGCGCCGCGGTAACAGGGCTGGTGTGTTCGGCGCATCGATCGAGTAATAGGTCCTGACCGTGACTTCACGATAGGCAGGAGCGGTATTCCCGGACTGGATGTCCGATGAAAACTCACTGACGGCCCGGTTGAACTCCTCTTTGGAGGCCCAGACCCAGCCGGTCTCACGGCACAGCGGTTGGATCACCTTCAGAACATTGGCCTCTTCGACCATGGGAATCTGGGGATTTTTCTCGAAATAATTCGCCATCTCGTCCCAAAAATCGACGTCCGGCTTGTCCTTCCAGGCGTTCGCCAATCGTCTGATTTCCGGGTCGCTGAGATCGTTGCGGCCGTTGGCATTGTCCTTGACCGCCAAATAGACAAAAGACCCGGCACTGAACAAGAGTGTCACGACACCCGTGATCCCCATCACGTATTGAACGTGCAGGTTGCGAGCTTCCTTGCTCGGCTTCTTTTTATGCTCCGATTCATTGAGATCGGTGAGTTTTTTCTGATCCGCATCGAGGTCGAGAGCGACTTTGTCGCTGCCGCCACCAGGCTCCGGACCGACAAAGCTGCTGAGCGACGACGAGGGCGTGGCAATTTCTTGGTGGACATCGACCGTCAAAATTTCCTGCATTTCGACGGCGCGGTTCGCGTCGACAGAATTTTCGATGCTGCGGGTCAGGGATTCGGCGTGGCGTTGGCTTTTCTCGCGAGCAGCCAGTTTCTCGGGTTCGAGATCGTGCTTCGCATTTGTGCCAGTGAGTTCGAGTTCCTTCCTCACCTCTTCAGCAGTTTTGTGATTGGACGATTCGGCGCGATGGGCGGGGCCGTGACGGGACATGAAAACTCCTGGTTGGCGCTGTCTTGATCGACAGCAGATGGGTTCGCAATTACCAGCGTTTGGTTAAAAATCGAATAGATTCAACTGGTTCCCGCCATGTCGGCTGGGCAAAGGCCATCACTCGAAGTAGGTCTGCGCAGCCCAGCGTACGCACGCCCGCATCGCCGCGATATCGATTGACGATGCGCGCAAACGGATGCCGATGAAGAGATCGAGGCCGGAGACGAGCGCAGCTACTGAACAGTATCCTTGAATGTCTTTTGGGACGCGGGGATTTGAGCGATCTGGACCCAGTGCGACTCATCGCTTTTGAAGCTTCTGTAGATCATGAGGGTGGTGGCCATCTCAAGAGGATCGACCGGGAAGCCACTCAGCACTGGAAAAGCCTTGTCGTCGATCTCGATCCAATCGGTGGCTGGCCCCAGGGCTGACGGTCCCCGGTTGTTCTTGAATCGAACGGCATATCGAACTGAATTGCCTTTGATCCAGCGAGGACCTTGGGGTGTGGTGGCGGTCCACTCATTGGCGATTTTGATGACGTTCTGCGGCGGCAGTGGCGGCTGGTGTTCGTACCAGTCATTGCCGGCAAGATTCCATTGCTCAATCGTCTTTGATGCTTTCGATAACTCGTCTCGATTGATGTTCTGAAGGTAGGCGGCACGCCGGGCCTCGGCCACTTCTCTGTGTTCAATCGTCTTACTGCAGCAACCGGTCCGACCCTCGTCCTCGCCAGCTCTTTGCGAGACACCTGTGACCTTGTCGACAAAGCCCCCAACCGGCGGGGGTCTCTCTGATCCAGGAGACCGAGCCATCATGGGTTCCGGGGTTGACCTTGTAGTACCCTTCTTCGGGCATCCGTTCCAGGGTCACAAAATCATCTCGCATACGGCGCAAAGCCGGCAGATGAGCGGCGACACGTTCGGGCCAGCCCTTCAAGGTGCCTTGATCGCCATGAATGACGGCAATGAACTCGGCATAGTCGCCAAGCCAGAGCGCCGTGTAGCGGCTCTCCTTCTCTTCATTACGCATTTCTGAATAATGGTCGGCAATCTTGAGGCCGTAAACAAAGCGCATTCTCAAGGCCATCAAATACAAACTCACCGCTGCCATCCACAAATGGTAGAGAGATATTTTGTATTTGTAGTCTTCAACGGTTTTGACCTCGAATTTGCAAAACATCGAGTCGAAGGTATTGATTGCCTTCGGTAGAGTTCCGCCAACAAGACCCAGCATGCTGTTCAGGGTGGGGAGTATTCTGTCTTCGATGTAGGGAGCAGAGTTTTCCTGTATGGAATTCAGTATGAAGGCTTGCCTTGAAATCCATTCCTGAAAAACGATCAAGTCGCCTTGTTTGTCTTCGATGATTTTTTGGTCAATGAAGTTCTGGAGCGTTTCGACAGCGTTTTTGATCGCATCGATGACGGGAGAGCCGTTGTCATGGCCAAAAGCGCCGAAGAGTATTTGAGCCAAGGTGGCAACGCCGGCGCCGATGGGGCCATAAGGCATCGGGAGCGCCCACACCAGAACAGAGGCTATCGTCAGTCCATCATCGATCAACTCGACCGCCAAGGGAGGGAGTTTCGGCGCCACGCTGACAGCAATCTCGGCCGCCACTTCTGCCGCCACCTGAGGAGCAGCGCCAGATACGACAGTTGCCGTACTGTTTGATGCGGCAAACGCCAACAACCACGTATAGTGTTCCATCTGCTGAGACTCATGAGCTGGTCGCAGGGATAGCGCATGAGAGAAGCGTCCTGTTTTGATGTCGAGGATGCTGTAGGGGAGCGCGCACAGCATGACCGCATGGGACGTCTCGCGTCGGTACACTACGGTTCCAGCCGCCAAAGCCCCGCCATCCTGAACCAGGACGGACACTTCGTCGCGAATTATGCGTTCGGTAGGTGGCAAGAAAAAGCGATGCCGCATCTGCTTCCGCAATTCGCTTTGATGCAAGCGCAGTTCGGCCAGTTTCTCATGAGGGAGTACCGCCTTCAGGTCATTGTCGGTGCTCAGAAGAAAGGGGGTGGCGGCGAGCGCTCGGTACGTATCGAGCGCATCCGCGGTAATTTGCTGCCGCTCTTCGCGCGACAAGTCTGGATAACGGGCTTGGACAAAGCCCTCAATGTACTCATTTGCAGGTACACCGGAAACTATCTTCTCGAAGATATAGACGCGTTCAGAGAACATTGTTTAATCCCTAGGTTCAGATAGTGAAACACCAGAGGCGCTGGAGTCACGCCCATTCTGTTGCGCACACGACTCCGAACGTGCGCTCCGACGCGGTATCGAATCCGAATAGTATCCGAAGTAGGCTATTTTTTCCCATCGCCGTGATTTTCATTTTTCGGGCGATGGGCGGGAATAGCCTTCATGGCCCGAAGACGGAAGTTCAGTTCCGACAACGCGAAGTGACACTTTCACTGTCGAAAACGATGACACATTTAATGCGGTCTACGTCGTCCGACAGCCCTTCCTCGCGAACCAGCGTGAAATACGCACCTGCCGACCAGGCAAAAGAGAAGTCGTAAACCACACCGTTGGAGGTCACCATACCGACACGCCTGTAGCGATCTACGTCCGCCTTGGAGTACACCGTGTCACATGCACACGTGAGAGTCTTGGTCATGGTCACACCCCTCCGCGCTGCTGGATCGGACGATTTCGATCGTTGCCCTCGCTGGACAACCACTCGTCAAGCGCGGCTTGCACGTTGTTCGCAGCGTGCAGATGGATTTCGCGCTCGTCTGGCGTCGTCGTCGGAAATGCCGCATCAAACTGACCACCTTCCTCGCACAGGCCGCCGGCCGTGTTTGCATCCTGGAAGTCCTGTAGCTCGGAGAAGCTGGTGACCGTGGGCGGAACCCAGCCCTGGGCGATCCAGAGTCTGATGTCACTCTTCCCGCGCTGGATTGCTGCGGCAATGCAGCGCTCCTGTTCGGGAGTGAACTGCGTCGATTCATTGCTCACGATGGCTTCCGGAAAAAGAAATGCCCGCCGCCCCAAAGGGGCGAGCGGGCATGGTTAAGGGATATCGGCGCCTTACTGCTGCGCCAGCTCAACAACGTTGATCACGGCATCGGCTTCGTCGACGAGATCCGGTGTTTGCGAGATGAAGAACTCGCGCTCATAGCCGCCGAGGCGCAATACCTCTCGCTTCATCTGCATGAAGGCTCGTTTGCGATCGGGGTCCAGCGGGCCATCGGCCTCGTCGGTGAACAGGGTCTGGAACGGCTGCTGCACGTCCTGCGCCCTGTAGAGAGCAATACCGCGCGTGAGACACTCGTTGATCCATACCTTCTGTCCGCCTGACAAGACAGCGAAATCCTTCGTGCTGTCGTTGTCGGCATCGAGCACAGAGATCGCGAAGCCCTCCCGAGCTTCACCACTGGCCAGCCTGGTCTGCGTCTGGATGGCAACCGTGAAGCGCCGTCCATAGCAGGCCAGAAGCAGATCATTGACCATGCCGGTGATGGCGGGCCCCGCATCGTCGATCGACAGTGCGATCACACCATCGTTGCCCAGCCCCTTTGCAAGCAGCTTCCATTGCGCGATCTCGTCCGACAGGCGTTTTGCCTGCCCTTCGAGCGCACCGATGCCACCAAGCTCCCTTTCGAGGAGACTGTGCTCAGTGGACAGGCCACTCTGGCGGCGAATTAGCGCCTCGATCCTGCCGTCAGCAGCACTCACAGCTTCGCGGCCGCCGGCGATCTGGCGGTCCAGATCAGCAATGAGCCCGGTGACGTCAGTCACGGCCAGCGTGTCCCGCTCTCGCTGTACGCTGGCCAGCTGCGATTCCGCGTCCTGGACGTCGCGGGCAAGCCGCTCTTTCCGTTCCGCTTCCTCGTTGGCGAGGCCATCCAGATCGCGGCGGACCACTTCCAGACCGGCGCCGGCCGCTTCGAGCATTGGCTTTTTGGCTGCAAGGCTCGTCAGGCGTTGAATCTCCTGATGGTCACGCGCAATCTCCCGCTGTCCAGCCTCGACGGCTTGCTGGACGGCAGGAAGACGCTCCAACGTGGCAGTCAACTGCCTGGCCACCTCCTGCTTCTGGGCGTACCCGGTCCGCAGGTTCTTGACTTCGATAACCTGCTCGCCAAGCTTGCCCTTCGCCTCGCGGGCTTGGGCAAGCAACGGGCACTGAGCATGGATGTCGTGGTCTTTGCAGGGCACTTCCTCCATGACGGCAGTCTGCGCCTCCAGGGTCTTGGCCAACTGCGCCGCAACCGATCCGCGATCCGCCATGCCGCGAAGCTCTGCAGTCAACGCCGCATACTGCGTCGCCAACGGCTGCAACTCGGCATGCTCTTTCTGCCGGGCTTCCAGTTCCGCCTGACGGCGGCCTAGTGCCATCTGCAGTTCGTCTCGCCGTGCCGCGGCACCCACGATCGCCTCGGATTGCGCCAGCGTGGCCTGGTGGCCGGCCGCGGCCCGCTCCAGATCCTGCCTGCGTGATGTGGCCCTTGCGGATGCCGCACGATCATCAGAAGCAAGTTCCTGTTGGCGCGCCGTCAATTCACGCTGGCGCTGATTCAGCTCGCGCAACCGTGCTTCGGTACCGGCGGATGCCGCCTGCTTTGCAGCCAGCGTCGCCCGTTCCTGTTCGAGCTTGCTACCGCTGGCCAGGCCAGCCTCCCGTTGACGTCGCTCAGCAACCAAGGCTTCGTCGATCTGACCGATCTCCCTGGCCATGGCCGCCGCGGTGTCCCGCTTGCCAGACAGCACAAGCACGTCCCGCTGCAGGTTCTCGAGCGCCCGCCCGAGTGCCTTGGCGACATCGCCCGCTTTCGCGGACTTCTCGCGCAGGTAATCGATCCCGAGCAACTCGGCGAGCAGCTTCTTGATCTCGGCAGGCTGGTAGCTGGCCAGCGGTCGGCGATTCTGCGCGGAAAACACGCTCGTGAAGAACGCCTCCGCCGACCCGAGCACCGATTCGAGGCAGCGACCGTAGGTCTCCGCCTTGCCATCGGACACAGTACCGTCAGCCAATTGCACCGGCTTCCAGTCACCGTCAGAAGCCTTTTCGAACAGGTAGTACTCGGCCTTGCGGCTCTTTCCAGGATTGCGAAAGGCAAAGGCAGATCGATAGACCTTACCGCCGTGCTCCCATTCCAGATCCTTCTCGGCGCGCGGAGCGCACAGATGGTCCCAGTACGAGAACGCGTCGGCGGACATCTTCGCCGCATGGCTGGGCATGATCGGATACGGATGCAGGTTGTCCATGATCGTCGTCTTGCCGGCACCGTTAGGGCCGACAATCGCAATCAGGCCAGTGGGCAGCGTCGTCAGGTCCACCGTGACGCTATCCCGTTGCATGCCATCCCGGATGCCGTAAAACCCCGACAGGGTGAGTTTCAGTGGGCGCATTCGGCTTCCTCCGTACCGTTGAAGGAATGGAGATAGTCCGAGGGCACTTCCATGGCATCGTCTTCGAACACAGGGATCTCGGCGATCGCCGGGGCGTCCCGCTCGGGCTTGCCCGAAATTGCTCGCTCGACGGAGCGGCGGGCGTCCGCAAACTGTGCGGTTGCCATCGTCATCACGGCCTTCCAGTCATCCTGGCCCGTAAGTGCCCGAAGTTCCAGTTGGCTCCACTGAGAAGCCAGGCCGTTCGAGAAGGACCAGATCAAGTCCTGCAGCTCTTTGGCCGGGGCCACGGCAAAGAAGGTGTTGCCACCTGCCTCGCCAAGCGCCATGACCAGCATGTGATCGCGCTTGGCGATCACCGAACCGCGGCCAGGGCCAAACGGCTCGTACAGCATGCACTGCGTAAAGCCGTGTTGTTCAGAGAGGCGCTTGGCCATCTCCAAACGATTGATAAACGTCTCTTCGACGAAGAGCCATTCCGGGCCCGCGTGATAGAGGATCATGTTGCACTCCTGTTGAAGACGGAGTGCACCCCTGACGGGAGCACCCGTCAGGGTAGATTAAAAGAGGATGGATACTGCGGGGTCGATGCGTCAGAAGACGCGGGTAAAACCGGGTTTCGACAGCCTCAATGGGCTGTCGGAACATGGCTCACATGTTCAAAGGGTTGGCGTATCGCTACGCAAAAAGGTCGTCGGTCAGCCAGTCCATCGGAAGCTTGTCGGCTGCAGCTGGCGTGGGCGAGTCCGGACGCGCATCCGCGACGTCATGCGCCACGGTGACAACAGCGTCATCCTCCAACAGCGTAAATGGCGACTGCGTCGTCGCTGGCTCCAGCTGCACCGGCACATGGACTGGAGAAAGCGACATCTCCGACGGTGCCGCGCGCAGTTGCTCGAGGACACCATCGGCAATTGACTGAGCGTCAAGTGCATCCAGCATTGCCAGCCGGTCGACCAGCGGACGGGCATCTACACCTGTCAACTCACCCCAGCGCGACAGCTTGTCCGGCAGCGTGGCAGCGCGACTGATGCCTTCCGCACGACTGCGCACGGCCGGTACGACTCGCGCCTCCAGCTTCAAGTCCGCACTCGTTCCGAATAGCGCAACGATGGCATCACGATCGACAAGCTGGCGGTGCTCCTCATTGACCGTCCAGCGGACGCGCACGAACTTGTCGGAGGCCTGCGCAGCAATCTCCGCAAGCCTGTTCATGTCCGGCGGGCCGTCAAAGTCTACGCACACCGTTTCACGCGCCGGCGTCTCCACCAGCGATGCGCTGGCATGGCCAGGCGTGATCTCCCATTGCAAGTACCCCTTTGCGCCGATCTCACCGTAGTGAAACCGACCGATCGACCCAGGGTATGCCACCACCCTGCCCTCTCGTGCCCATTGCTGGGCGCGGTGGATGTGTCCAAGCAAGAAGGCGTCACACTCTGCGTCAAACAGCGCCCCGATCGAAAACTCGTGATCGAAGCCCGCCATCGGCACACCGTGCTCGGTTTCACAACCGTTCACGGTACCGTGGGAGACGCCAACAGTGCGCACGCCCCTGTTGCGGAGCCTGCGATTCATGTTCCCCGCCGCCGTGAGATATGCGGCGAGATGGTCGCCGATCGCCGTTGCTGCCTTGGCGACGCCAACGGCTGATGCCAGCACCGCTTTGTTGACGGTAGGCACGCAGGTGAAGACGACTGTGGGCATGCCATGCTGCGCAAGCAACACATCAAACTCGGCTTCCGAGAAGATCGGTCCCTCCGATGGGTGGAACTCACCGTCGCAAAGCGCAACCTGCTGGATGCGGTCGGCGACGTACACCGGATGCCGCGCGCCAATGAGCCGGAACACGTCCAGCGTGCCGGGTGGTTCATGACTGTATGTTCCCTGAAGCATGAGGATTGGACAATGCGCGGAGAGCCTGTGGATGCGTCTGGCGAGCGCGCCAAAAGCCGGCGTGTGAGCATCGAGGCCATAGTCAGTGGAGTCTCCCGACACCACCGCGAGATGACAGCCAGCTTCGATCGCGTGCTCCACGGCAAAGCCGAAGCAGCGGTCTGCCTCGGCAAGATTGCCCGGCGAGTAATGCAAGTCTGAGCAATGCGCAAGGCGCAAGCCCTCGCTTTGGTTCAGCATGGTGATACCTCCAAGGGATGTGCCGGCGATTTCGCGGCGAGAAAGAAAAAGAGGGAAGCCCATAGGCTTCCCTGCAACGCCGGCACGTGGATGGCGGTTTATGAAGCGACGTCTGCAGCGATGGCCGCCACCTGTTCGCGGAAAGCCATGGGGTTACCAAGTGCAGTACGCATTTCTGACAAGAACCGGCGGACATCCTGGTCGCGCTTAGACCATCCGCGCCCGAAGGTTGCGGTTGCAAAGGCCTTGAGCTGGCGGGTGCCATCCTCACTGTTGAGGCCAAGGCGCTGCACGAGATCGCGGTACTCGCGCTCGAGGTCTTCAATCCCGGACTCAGCACTGGAACAAGCAGGCGCCGCCGCATTGGCCTGAACTGCGCTCCCGTCAGTTGCTCCTACCTGCGTGGGAGCGTCACAGACATGGCCCTGTCCTGGCGCCAGAGCCTCGCCGTCACCCTCGAGCACCGAGACGGCCTGAGTTGCCATCTCCAATGCCGGTGGGGGGCGGTCCGAGCCGTCAAGCAATGCCGCAATATCGACTTCCGCGTCCAGGGTGATGAGCCATTGCATCTGACGCACTGCCTGGCCACTGTCATCGATGCGGCTGATCTCGATCTCCTGCTTCGACATCCAGAACTTGACGCCGACGAGCCTGCCGCGCGCCAGCGCCACGGTCTGCATTGCCGCGTGGGCTTTCTGCAGAACGTAGATCGAGGTCGTTGGCATTTCGATGAGACCGAGTCCGATAGCGGACGGCACGGCGAAGAAGAAACTGGCCGAGAGGTTGCAATGTCCGCCCTGGTACTGGGGACATTCCTGCGGATCGCAGATGCCGTCTTGGATGTTCTCGTCCTGTCGCAGGATGATGGTGCGGCCGCCCCACATGCGCTTTGCACGGTTGGCCCGCTCATTACGAACAGGCGCCGCGTACATCTTGCAGTAGCGCCTGCCGTCATGGCCATACTCCGAGAAGTACTGCCTGCCGCTTTTCGTCCATGCAACTAGCTGGTTGGGCATGTTGCTCAGCCAGTCGTCGAACGCAAAGACCACGGGAAAGCGCCAGAGACGATATCCATTGCCGTCGTTTCGGTCCTCACCGTAGCGCTGCAGGATGTCTTCTGCCAGCGCGGGGTTGGCGAAGTCAGAGCCGCGGCAGGTGAACCAGGGCACGTTCTTGGGAACCATCGGCGTCTTGATGCCCGTGGCCCTTGTAATGTCCGCTGCGATCCGTTCGAAGCTCTCGCCTCGCGCGAGGCCTGCATCGTGAATCCTCACGGCTTCGGGCTTGTCGCGCGCCGCCTTGGTCAAGACCTTGATGCCCGGCCGAATCTTGCCGATGATCGGCGGCCGCATGGGCCGCTCTTCTAGCAGGCTTCGGCGCCCGCCTGGCTCGCTGTAGGTGATGGGTGCGTGCATGCGTTCTTTCTCCTATCAAGGAAACGAACGACGTTTGCCCGGATGGACGCAGCATGCTCCCGAAGGCGCAGGGCTGTGTCGGCCCCGCGCTGGGTCGTTACGGAATTGAGGAAGTTCGCTCTCGCGGCTTCCGGAAGACTGGCGACATGAGCCGCCTCACAAAGGTTGCGCCATGCTTCCGGCATGCCCACGTATTCTGGGCGCCGGAGATCAAGCGTTGCCGCGATCGCGGCGGAAATCTCGGCGTTCCGGTGCATGAGCTTCTCCTGAAGATCGAGGTCTCTCACCAGAAACAAAAAAAGCTCGCTCCGGATTGCGCCGGCAGCGAGCTTTTGTGTCAGGACCTGCAATGCCACGCCCCTTCCGGGGGCGTGGCACTCAGGGAGCGGCGCACTTTTGCGCGCTGCTCTTATGTTGAGGACGTAATGTCGTCCTCGTGCAGCATGGTCACGCTGCACAACAACCCTTTTCGCGAACCCACAGGTTCGGCCGCAGGTTCACGGATCGGCTCGACGTCTGCCGTTCTACCTAGGAGGGGGCCTTTGAGAGAGCTCCACATGGTCCCAGGCTCGAACGGTGTCCAGCGTGCACTCATAGAGGCACAGCGAGGACGCGTATTACGAGCAGAAGAGGGAAGTGTTCGGCGAAAACACTTAGCACAAGAAATTTCCACACTGGTAGCCAACCAGTCGGCGCGTGCGCAGTTGCACGACTTTGAAAAAGAGATGGACTCGCTAGGGAGTCAGGTTCGATGCGTCGATGACGCGAGGTGTGAAAGGATTGTGGCACAGCCAAAGTGCCAAGAAAGTCGGAAAGCTCGCGAATTTGGCACCTCTTTCTCCGGCTGTCTCCATGATTTTGTCGCTCACAATTCGTTACTGAGAGAGATCCTATTACACATGGAACATGGCCGAACCTTCCCTCCATCTGGCTGATGGTGAGTCGCGTCTCATCTCGCCGATACCATCGAGCGAAACGCCCTCACCCGTCAGCACCGTCGCCGGACCGAAGCCGATTCGGCGCATGCTCAGCGAGACACGAGTCTCCAAGATCGTTCCGCAAACCGATAGCGGTGCGGAAATCTCCTACTGCACTGACTTCGTCAGAAACTTCCTGCGTAGCGACTATAACTTCGCCACATCGAAGTTCTCCGTTGCAGGCAAAGCCAAGACGCTCGCTCTTGACGAAGCATTCAGGGACGCCCAGCAGTGGATGGACGCTGCGCTTGCGTGGATTGAAAAGAAGCCGCGGCGCCATATCAGCCTGAAGTTCGATCAGCGCCAGCTCGTCGTTACTCACCCGCTCGCAGGCCGACTGATTCGGCTACTCAACCAGCATGACCGGCTCGTCCACCGCGTGCTGGGTGCCTACGTGGCACAAGCCATCAATGACGGCGAAAAGGACAACGCCATCAACGGCGCCGCCAGACATATCCGCGCCATTCATCGCCTTTGCATTCCCGACAACGACCGATTCGCCCCGAACGGCAAGTTGCTCGAGGGCGCGTAACGCCACCTATCAGGACCAGTGCATGGATATCAAAGAAATCGAAAGGCTCCACGCGCAGTACAGCGAGCCGCCGCTTACCATCGATATGGACGCCACGCCGGCGATCGCTGGCATACCCTCTCAAGCGCTCCCTGGGCCGATGTCGTCTCCGGACGCGGCACCGGCTGGCGAGAAGCCGGCTGGCATCAGCTCGACGTGGAAGCTGGGTGTGCTCTTTATCGTGCTCGCCGTGGTCATGTATTGCTTGGGCAGCCTCATGGGCTCGGCAGGCAAGCGCAAGGCGGCTGAGGAAAGCTCAACGGCCACTGAGAAAGCAATGCCAACGCAAGCATCTGGCCACGAGTGGCCAGCTTCCACCGCAGTCGCGACGGCTCCTGCCACGAGCCATGAAGGTGCTTCCGCTCCCGTAGCCGTTGAGCCTCCGACACCGGTCGCATCACCAAAGCCCACCGCGGCCCAAGCGGAACAGCGCGAGCCTCGTCTCGACACTCGCCCTCTAGCAACAAAGCCCATCAGCCCTCCGGCGCAGCAGTCTCGCGCCCCGACACCCGTCCAGACACAACCCTCCGCCGCGACCGCCGCGCCAGCCCGGAGCAACGAGATCAAACTCTTCTAAGCGTCGCGACCATGACACAGCCAACTACGTTCAGCCTCATCCAAGCCGGCCTCAGCATTCATGGGGACGTCGCCTCGGATCATGGCATCAGTTGCTTCGGCCTCGTCGACGGCGACCTGCGCGCTACGCATGGACTGGTTCATGTTGGACCCCAGGGGCTTGTCCGCGGTGCCGTGACGGGGGAGCATGTCCAGGTGGACGGCACGGTCGAAGGCGATGTTGCAGCGAGGAAATCGCTTCAGATCAACGGCCGCGTGAAAGGACGCATCATTTACGCCGGTACGATCAGACTGGGGACGAACGCGGCGCTCGAGGGAACGATCAACCGAGTGCCCAATATCACCTACGGGTCAGCGCAGGAAACCCAACCCGCTACGGTGGAGCAGCCCCCCGAACCCGAAAGCTTGGGAACCTGAGCACGCTCGACGAAAAATCCCGGAAAGCTCACAGAAAGCTATCGCTATTCTGGTACCCAAACAAAAAAGGCCCAACACACAAAATGTGTCGGGCCTTTTCTTTTACGCTTGTGGAACTTCTGCCATCGTCACGATCTCCTCGATCGTGAACAGATTTTTGACCGTTATCCAAGGCGCACGCTGCCCGTTCTCGTTGACGAACGCGACGAGCGGCACACGGCCATCAATAATGCAGTCGAACGTCCTTGCACCACGCACGGTATCGTCAATTGCATAACGCAAGCCATGGCGCAGCTCGAACTCATGTACTCCCTGGCGCAGGCGCATGCCGTCTGTTGCGGCCCGGACAGGGTACGCAACACCTGCAAGCCAGTCGTCAAACGTGAGGGCAAGTTCTCCATTGTAGACTCCGGAGAACCATTCTTCGACGCGCCCCGCCAGCCGGTGCCGGGGGATCTGCTCCACATTCATCATTTGCTCCGAGAAACCTCGTCCTTCAGGGCGAGGAGGAAAGGAGCGCCGTTGTTTGACAACGGCATTCCGTCTGTAAAATCGACTGCATGATCGTCGTCTACCGCTACCGGGTGAAATCGCTTAACGGTTTGCTGAACAAGCAAAGCCGAGCGGTGAACTACGTCTGGAACTTCTGCAACGACACGCAGAAGCACGCGCTCAAGTGGGGGAAAAAGTGGCCGACAGGGTTCGATCTGAACGTGCTGACCACCGGCAGCAGCAAGGAACTTGGCATCCATTCCGGCACGGTGAACGCGACATGCGAGCAGTACGCGAAGTCGCGCAGCCAGCACCGACGGCCTTTCCTGCGCTATCGCGGCAGAAAGTCGCTTGGCTGGGTGCCCCTGAAGGGCCGCGACCTTAAACGCGAAGGCCAGGCGTTCCGCTTTGCCGGCAACACCTTCCGTGTGTTCAACAGCCGTCCTCTACCCGAAGGCAAGATCAAGGACGGCACCAACTTCGCCCAAGACGCCCGGGGCAACTGGTTCCTCAACATCGTGATCGAGGTTGCCGACGTGCCGGCACGTCCGATCCGAACCGGTGTCGGCGTCGATCTCGGTCTGAAAGACTTCGCGACGCTCTCGACCGGAGAGAAGCTGCCCAATGACCGTTTTGGGCGATGTGCGGCTGAAAAGCTGGCGAAGGCGCAGCGGGCGCGAAAGCACAAGCGGCATATCGCTAAGCTGCATGCCAAGGTGGCCAATGCGCGCGCCGACTTCCAGCACAAGCTCGCGCTTGACCTCGTTCGACGCTTCGATTACATCGCGGTCGGCAACGTGTCGGCGGCAAAACTTGCCAAAACCAGGATGGCGAAGAGCGTCTACGACGCATCCTGGTCGTCCTTCCGGGACAGGCTCCGCTATAAGGCGATCGCGCACGGGGCCACGTTCGAGGAAGTGAACGAAAGCGGCACTACCCAGTCCTGTTCGGCGTGTGGCTCGAAAGACTGCACGACGCGGCCGAGAGGTATCTCAGGACTGCGAATAAGAGAGTGGACCTGTAGTCGCTGTGGTGTCGTGCTTGATCGAGATACCAATGCTGCTTTGAACATTCTCCGATGCGGACGTGCATCGCCAGCTGTGGGAATCTCCTGCCTTTAGGCAGGGGAGGACGTCAAGAATAGAGGGGCCAAAGCGCTCTCCTCTGGGACCCGTATCGACGGCGGCAACGCAAGTTCGTGCAGCGTCACGATTGACTATAGCCCTCAGACACCGCAATTGTTGCTCGTGATGGTTGTCCAACAGTCCAGCTGCCTGCGCTGAACTTGGTGCTTTCTGCTGCCACGGAAATCCCCAAAAGAAAAGCCCCGGACGGCGCCGGGGCTGAGCCTTCTTCGACCACTTCAGTACCTAAGAACGGCACCAAAAGCGAATCGCTGAAGGGATTTAGAGGGAAATGGTCAACTCCCGAGGGATGATCCCCCGGGGTGTTGATCGATCAAACGAGTGCTGCGAGGCTCGGGTCCAGCATTTCGAGAGCCGAGTCCCAGGCCCGCTGCTTGAGCACTGCGCCAGCCCCAAACCACGCGGAATCAAGGCGATTGCCTGCGCTGCGTGCGCGCTGCTGGTGGTCCACGTACTCAGTCACGCTGTTCACGAGCCCCCAGGCAGTGCCGGCAGCCGATTCCAGCGTGGCGCCGCGGCCGTTGCCCTCGAACAGGCTAAGCACAGCCTTGAGGCCGCGCTCGTTCACCTTCTCGGGGGTGCTCTCCTCCGGCTTCGCCCACCCGTAAGTGAACAGCTTTTGGAAGAAGCGCTCCGTCTCCGTGTGGCTCACCTTGCGGGCGGCCAGCTCGTGCATACGAACCATGAACCCATCCCAGGACGAGATGGCGATGCCCAGCTCTTCCTTCACGGCGCGGGGATCAAACTGGCTGCGGTGCGGCACCTTGACGGCGCCGCGGTTGCGGCCGAGCGCGATCTGCAGTGTGTTGTTGCACACCACCCGCACCGATGTGAACTGGGCCGTGGTAGCCAGGGTTCCATCGCAGGCGGTGGCCAGCAACAGATAGCCACGCACTTCATCACCGCCGGCAAGCGTCACCGATTGGCCGGTGCGGGCCAACGCCCAGAGCTTGCGCCCTTCCTTTAGAACACCAGCCGTCTCCAGTTGGTATCCACCGACCTCGGTTAGATCACGGTAGAACTCCAGAATTTCCGAGGGCTGCACGACCTGGTACTTCTTCGACACAGTGGACAACGGCTTCTTGTTGTCCGAGCGGAAAAGGACCTTCTGCGCGGGAAAGGAATGGATTGGGTCGAGATCGTGGGAGCCAATGCGATACATCACGTCCGTTTCCTCGATCCGCCAGTTCATGCCCGCGGCTTCCGCCCAGACTTCGAGCGGCTGGTGCTGCGCCAACTGGCTGCCGAGGCCGTGCCACGGGGTTGCGCCAACATAGGCCATGGTTTGGACTTCATGCGACATGGATTGCTCCTAAAAGGGATGGTGCGAGCGCGGCGTGACGCCGGTCGCTTGAAATGAGAAGGAAATGCAGAAGATTCGCTACGAGCAAGTCGTGCGAGGAGAAATGAGGCATAGCCGGGAGCCGCGATAGCGTTGGCTCGACGGTGATACGCCGCAAAGAGTTACAGCTGATGGGGAAAGTGCATGCGGGGCTAAGATCAGGCCCACGGGAGACCTCCCAACAGGGATGTCCCTGTGGGAAGTTGCAATGAGATGGCCGGCAAGCCGGCACGAGGTCGATGCGTCAGAGCGACGCGGGTAAAACGCTGTTTGGACTGAACCTGTTTCAGTGCGAACAGAGCTTTGTGGCTACTGCAAGGCTAACGGGAACGAACGCCCCAATTAGGCAGAATGCTCACGGTTTTCATACGTGATTCAAGAAAACTCCCCCAGCCAAAGGCCGGGGGACAACAAGACTCATGCGGGAACCGCGCTCGCCCCTTCCAGCATGGCCAGGCGGGCACGCGCATAGGAGAGCGTGCCATCCTTGGCCCGCAATGGACGGGAAGCTTGTCGCACCGGATCGTGAATCCAGTAGCGACGTGCCGCGCTGTCAACAAGCTTCGAAAAGCCTGCCGAGATGCAGAAGTCAACATACTCCCGGCCGGTCATTTCCTTGCCGGTTTCCAGTCGGTACCGGACTTTCTCCGCCTCTCTGGATGCTTCGGCCAACTCGCGCTCAGCACGCGCGCGCGCTGTCTCTTTCGCCGAATGCGCCTCCCACGCAGACTGCTCGTCAGGAGAGAAGCCGCACAGGTCGAAGATCCGCCGCCGGCGTTCCGCAGCCGAGCACTGCAGGAGATCGACGTCGAGCTCGTCGCGCAGTGCGCGCTTGGACACGGTGTTCCAGTCCTTGGGGTTGTCGAAAATGCTCAACAACGACGCGACATCCCGCTGCATGACAGCCAGAGCCACGGTGTTCGCCCATTCATAGCTTCCCGAGTGCCGTGCGTGCTCTGCGCGGCGAACCAGATCGTCGTAGTGCCGCTGACTGATTGCCATCTCGGCCCGCTGACTCTTTGCACGGTCCATCTCTGCCTTGTACTGGGCCTCGCATGCGTAAGATCGGATGCGCTCGGCAAGCTTGGTAACAGGAGCAGCTGCGGCACCTGTCAGCGCCTGCGGCGCAGGCGTGAAGCGCGGCGGCAGTACGCCCGCCGCATACAAGGAATCATCGACGTGCACCGCGTTGGCATCGGCCGTCAAGCCGCGCAGGCTTGCGACAAGCTTCGGCACGTTGTACTGGGTGATCTCCAGCTTCTCGTGCCGCATAGCCTGGCACAGCCCTTTCATCACGTTTGGCAGCAAGGCCCCGCGCAAGGATGGCACCGCGATAAGCGTATGCATCCATTGCAGGTCATGCCGGCCGTAGCGATCGTTCCCGCGGTACGTGTTGAGCACGCATTCACGGAGCTTTTCACCGCGCAGCAGCGCATAGGCGACGTGGACTTCGTGTCGCGAGTTCGGGATCTGGTCCGGCGCGTAGACCGGGCCATTGGTGCCGTATCCGAACCGACGAGTGAACTCAGACTGTACGTAGTGCGCGATATCGAACGGCCCGGTTTCCTCGAACAGGTCTTTGGTGTGGAACAACGGGCCTGCATCGGCCTGATTGAGGTCGATCGCCTCCGCCGGTGAATAGCCAATGCGTCCGGCTGCCATGACAGCACCCCAAGACGCGCGACTCATTTCGTGCGGACGCAGAACCTTGCCGTCCACGCGAACGATGAAGCGGTCCACCTCCTCGATGATGTTCGAGACAATGGATCGCGCGGTTCCGGCCGGACGTACCGCAAAGTCACCGGATGAAAGTCTGACCACAGCGATTGCGCCGCGCTCAATATGACGCACAGCGATATCTTCGATCCGCAGCGGGAGCTTCGTATCGCGGTCATCGTCGTTGAGCAGCTGCAGCACACCGGCGAGCGTCGTGCGCGTTTCCACGCGCTGGCCAAGGGTTGCAACATACATGTTTGGCTCCTGAACGGAGCACGCCCCTTCGGGGACATGCCCCGATTGGGTTGATATGAGTTACGTGACTTCCACCGCCTTCTCTACAGTGATCGCTCGCAGCAGATCGCTGGAAACGATGCGCCACACTGCTCCACGAGCGTTCCCGACGCCGAGGGTGCGCGTTGGAACAAAGCAGTCGGTGTCGAGAAGTGCGCAGACTGTCGATGCGGGAAGACGCCAGAGGCAGATGACTACTTCATCGCGCGCGAGCGCTTCTGCTGGAACGTTGCTGGTGAAGGTCTCGTAACAGTCGCCGGTCAACGTCTCCACGAGGGATAGCGCCGGGCGGTCGTTCACGGCATAGAACTCGACGCCGAATCTCAGCGGCCCAGGCGAGCCAGCCAAACCAGACCCATCGATGAGGGTAGGCATTGATGCTCCTCGGCCCATCCCTTGCGGGACGGGCCCGCAAGGGTGGATAACGACGTCAGGCGACAGCGCGAGGCTGGCGACTCCGACGATTCTTGGGCCGAAGCCCGGCTACGTCGGCGAGCAGCTCGGCATCGAGCACGCGCCAAACGTCATAGTTTGCAGAGACAGCCTGGTTCGCGCGGCCTGTGCGCTCGAACTTGCCGCTGTCCAGCAGCGCCGACTTGACGTCGGTCGGCAGATTCCAATCGGCCGACACGAGGATCTCGTCCTCTGCCAGTTCGAGCTCGGGGACGTTGACTGTCAGTGAGCCATACGGCATGCCATCGTCTGCGCAGACAAGCTTGAATGCCGGACGATGGTTTTCTTCGTAGATGCAGGCTTGCAGGATCACGCCGGCGGGATAGCTGGCCATCCCAATGCCGAAGATGGGTTGTTCCATGGGGAGACTCCTTTTTGATGGAAGCCGCCCCGACGGGACGACGCCCGTATGGGTGTGAGAAAGAAAAAACGCACCCCGAGGGGTGCGTTCAAGCGGTGAGCCGACGAATCGGCTCCTGAGAATCGGTAGGCTCAGCCCTTGCGGTCCAAGTCCTTGAGCATGCGCTGACGGTCTGCGTTGCGCAGAACCCAAAGGAAAAATCCGGCAATGCCCAATCCGAACAAAAGTACAAATGGACCAAACATCACTTATCTCCTTTCAAGAATGCAGCGCCGATGGCCAATAGTACCCCAGCGACAACAATAAGGCTCACGCAGTTCAACATCGTCGTGATGGACCACCCTGGTCTACCGGCCGCATAGCCGAAGAAGCCAAGGACGGCCGCAGCCGATAGCGTGTGGCAGTACCTCCCGTAGGCTTGGAGTTGGTCTTTGCTCGGATCACGAAAGGCATCTGCGATGCGCGTGGACCACCGCTCGCTGGTAGCGTGCTCCATATCCAGCCTGTAGCTGGCATCTGTTACGCAGACAAGCGGAACGGCACTGCCCTTGAACTGCGCGACGATGGCATAGCCTTCGCCGGCGTCCACGGCTGCCAAAACACGCATCATCATTCGCTTGGGGAGTTCAACGCCGTCGTCCTTGTGCAACGAGGCAAAGCCCGTGGTTTCTTCACCGGAAGTTGATGTGAAGGTCACCTTAATGAGGCGAGTCATTGTGACCCTCCTCAGCTGCGCCGCCCAGCAACCACGCGGAGCGTGGAGACTAGGTTTGCATAGCCTTGCTCAGTGGCCAGGGTTTCCATGTTGACAGCATTGTCACGGCCGCCGGTCAGATCATTGCGGCCGCGGCACGTCCGGTAGGACATGAGCACGCCACCGTCAGCGCCTGCCGGGTGTTGGATCTCCACCAGCACGGAGTCCGTATGCAACGCGAACACGTCCACGTCACGGCGGCGCTGGCGATGCTCACGAATCGTGTATTCACGCGGGCTCAGCGCCATATCGCTTGCGAAACGACGCAGCACGCGGCAGGCATCCTGGCGAACCGCTTGGCATGCCGACGAGTTGGTCGGGCCGTGCCGACGGGTAAAGGATTTGGGGAGTTTCATGGATGTCTTCGATAAAGTCGGGACATCCCTTCCCTGACGGGACGAGTTGTCCCGCAATGGGTTGGTCCAGGCGAAGCTGGACAGTAGGTCGATGCGTCAGTGACGCGGGTGAAAGCGGCTTGCCGAACCCCTCTGGGTTGGGCAAGCCCTCTCGGGGCTTGCAGAGCCCGCGCGGAAGGTCCGCGTGGGTAGGATGAAATGAGAAGGGAACCCGATGGATTCCATTTAACGCGTCAGACGATAGCCGCCACCGCCCGAGACGAGATACACCTGCTCTCCCGCCTGGAAACGCTGGTCAGCGTCCTGTGCGACGACAATCTGGCGGCCATCCTCCTTTCGGACGATGACCTCCACACCATCGCGACGGCTCATGTGCTTGGCAGCTGCCTGAGCAAGCACGGCCGAGACGGTGCCTGACATCGCGCCGGCCAGATAGCGGCCGTTGCCGTTACCGATGACGCGAGCGCCCAGCACGCCACCAACCAGAGCGCCAATGACGCCAGGCACACCGGTGTTGGCTGATGCAACGCCATCGGTGTCGGCGATCGTGACCTGACGGACACGTACGACAGTGACGACTTCGGCTGACCCTGTTGATTTGCACTGAATCCTGACCCACCCACGGCAGGTATTTGCATCGAATGTTGACCCACGTATAGAACACTTGCCCGCTTGGGAACGAGCGG